>UMGV01027297.1_pt1 | contig 168652 bp, 150 predicted proteins | sample 1965361 | NCBI WGS metagenome assembly UMGV01 (sample SAMEA4836081, study PRJEB28245) | human gut metagenome | biome: gut microbiome; material: fecal sample | place: Denmark | collected 2008
GACCGCCCCATACAGCGAGAAACGCCGGAGAGCCGCCAGCGGAGCGGCGAAAGCACATACCGATAACTTGTCACGCACTATTCAAAAAGATGTGGTATAATTTTTTTGAAAAAGTTTGAGATTTGATGTAGTATTTGCAGCTAAAACCGTAGTATATAGGTGTAGCCGGAAAGGAGGCGATGTGATGATAACAGATGAAAATATCATTGAATTGTTTTTCGCGCGTTCAGAACAAGGCATACGGGAACTGGACATAAAATACGGAAAAGACTTCCACAATCTTTCCTACCATATCGTAGGGAGCAGGCAAGGTGCGGAAGAATGTGTAAACGATGCCTATTTAGGCGCATGGAACGCGATTCCCCCGGCGCGCCCCAATCCACTGCTGACTTATATCTGTAAAATAGTTCGGAACATTTCATTGAAGGTTTATTACAGAAAGGAGGCAGCAAAACGAAGCAGCCATTACACGATTGCTATGGAGGAAATCGAAGCCTGCATAGCAGCCCCTAACACAGTAGAAGCAGAGATTGGGGCCAGAGAGTTAGCCCGTATCATTGAGGAATTTTTGAACACGCTGACGGTCGAAAACCGTGTTATCTTCATGCGCCGCTATTGGTTCTCTGACAGCTACAAGGATATAGCCGAGTTTGTAGGGCTTTCAGAGAAAAATATCTCTGTCCGGCTGACCCGTATCCGAGAGAAGATGAAACAATACTTGATTGAAAGAGAGGTATTCGTATGAACGCAAAGAAGTTTTCCGACGCTATGAGTGAACTTGATACGAAATATGTTGATGAAGCCCTTAACTACAAAAAGAAAGCAAAGAAACCCGGTTGGGTTAAGTGGGGAGCTATGGCGGCTTGCTTTGCATTAATTGCTGTTTTAGGCGTAGGCGTATTTCAAAGTGGATTGTTCGGGAACAAAACTGACATTGCCACTTTGGACAACGGAAATGAAATCATCTTTGTAAAATCGGAAACTGCTGGCTCAAGCATTGACATTGACGGGACTATAACAACAAGGCAACTTACGGAAACGGAAGCTGCATCTCTTTTTCCAAACTTGACCGTTACAGCTCATGCAGTTTTTCGTGTTGATGATACTGTTTCCGACAGCAACAAAGAATTGATTGGTTTTGAGGGAAAAATCGAAAATGCCAAAGTGGTAATATCTACAACGGATATAGCACTACTTGATACGAAGATTGTAGGAAGTGAAGAAAGTAGCGAAGTAAATGGCACAAGCGTGACGGCAGGATATTTTGTAACAGACCGGAACAGCGTGGGAGAACAGAATGTAATTTACTATGCGACATTTAAGTTGGGAGATAGCACCGTATATGTTGAAAATGCGGGTGCAAAAACTGAAAGCGAAAGTGTGAAAAACGATTTGGCTACCATTATCCAAGAGCTGATAAATAATGGTGCGATTGACCTAAGTTCTTTCAACGGATAACCCCATGAAAATTTAATACTACCATCAGGACAGCCGAGCAAATCGACTGTCCTTTTTCTATGTCTACGGACAGAAAGGAGCGACCACCCATGACGAAACCGAGAGAGAAAACCCGCGAGGAATTGCAAGCCGAGATTGAGGACGGAAAGAAGAAAATCCGGCAGTTTGAGAACCGGGAAAAAATGTTGCGTCAGAAGCTATCCAAAGAGGAACGCAGAACACGCAGCCACCGCCTTATCGTCCGGGGCACAGGCTCGAAACGGATATCGCTCCGGGTATTCGCTATACGGGCGACGAGTATGCGGTGCGCCGATTGGTATCCGTTTTGATTGACAACGCCGTGAAATATGCCTCTCCCGGCTCCCCTATAACGCTAAGGCTCGAAAAGGACAGGCGGGGTGTTGTTATACGCTCGTCAAACGGCTGCGAAAATGTTGACGCGGACGAGACAAAGAAGCTGTTTGACCGTTTTTACCGCACCGACAAGGCGCGAAGCGCGGGCGGCTTCGGAATAGGGCTCTCGATAGCGCGGGGCATAGCGGAGGCTTATAAGGGCCCGATAAAGGCCGAGCTTACGGACGGCAACACAATAGAATTTACGGCTTATCTCAAATAAAAAACCGGTCGAAGTTTTTGCTCCGACCGGTTTTCGCTATTGTTCATTGCTTGTCCCCGCGCTTTTTATTTATTATATATTTTTCGTCATACAAACAACAGCCGCAGCAAACTGCTGCGGCCGCTCGGTTTTTATATACGGTTCATTTGTTTTTTACATCTTCTCAAACCGCTCAACATCTGTCACGAACAGAGTTGCGCCGCCGACCTTGACTTTCTTGTCCTCAGCCTGCTCGGTGCGGGTCTTGCAGTTGCTGTTTATCAGCTCGACCGCATTGGCGAGCTTGTCGTCGTCAACGCCGATGAGCAGAGTCATGTTGCTGCTGCGCAGAAATCCGCCGGAGGTCGGGATCTTCGTGAATGAATATCCCGCTTCCCTGAGCGCGTCGCAGACGGGGTTTAGGTCTTTTTTGCCGATAACCGCTGTTATAAGTTTCATATCAAAAGCTCCTTTCGGGGATACTGTTTATGCCTTGAGCAGTTCGCAGAGGAAGCGCGTGCTGTCCTCCATGTCTTTTATCGAGATGTTCTCTGCTGTTGTGTGAACGTCTCGCATACCCGTGCCGATGTTGACAACGGCGATGTCGTGCAGTGCAATGTTTGAAGCGTCGCAGCCGCCGAGCGTCTTGGAGAGATACGGGCGTATGCCCGCCGCTTCGTATGCCGCAAAAACATCTTTTATGAACTGCGACTCGGGGTCAACGGTGAACGCGCCGGAGTGGCGTTCGCTGTCATATTCAAATGTGGTTCCGAACTTCTCGCATGCCTCTTTCATGACCGCGAGCGCGTCGGCGATGTGCTTCTGAACCGTGTCCTCGTCGTATGAGCGGAACTCCATGTCAAACGACGCTTTGTCCGCTACGATATTGGTCGGACCCTCGGAGACGAAATTGCTGATGTTCTGCACGCTTATCTCGTCAACATGACCCACGGGGATGTTTGCGACCGCATATGCGGCGGCCTTGAGCGCATGGATGCCGTTCTCGGGGCATACGCCGGCGTGCGCCTTCTTGCCGAAGAAGCTTATCGACATAACTATATTCGCCGCGGCGGAGTTGACTATTTCGCCGATGTCCTCGCCGTCGAGCACAAGAGCTGTCTTGCTCTTTATCTTGCCGTAGTCCGCATAGCGCGAGCCGAGCATGCCGACTTCTTCCGAGAGGGAAAACAGAACTTCAACAGGTCTGTTCTTTTCCCCATTTTCTTTGAGCCTTGTGACAGCCTCGATTATCTCCGCTATGCCGGACTTGTCGTCCGAGCCGAGAATTGTCGTGCCGTCAGAATATATAACTCCGTCGCGCTCAACGGGCGTGACCGCCGCGCCGGGAGTGACGGTGTCGGTGTGGCAGGAGAGCAGTACGCTCTCGCCCTCGCCGGGGAGATAGCCGTATATGTTGAATCCGTCCGAGCCGCACTTCTTGCCGGCCTCTTCGTCGCGCTCAACCTCGAAGCCCGCCTCGATAAGCGCCTTTTCGAGTTCTATGCAGAATGCGAGCTCGTGACCCGTTTCGCTGCCTGTTGAAACAAGGTCGCAGAATGTTTTAACAAGTCTCTGTGTGCTCATGTTTTCCTCCGTATCTTCGCGTTTTGCCTTGACAAAAAGCGTATATATGATATATTTCTATATGAAAGACAATCTTGAAATGTCTTTTGTTCAACTAAATAATACCACAGTTTTGCCGGGTTTACAACCTCGCAGAAGTGGATTTTTGTTTTTAAACCGAAAGGACTGATATTCATGGGATCGATATTCAAACTGACTGCCCTCGCAGGCGTCGCCGCGGGAGCATATGCGGTAGTCAAGAAGTTTGCGCCGAACATTCTGCCCGATAAAAACGAGGCGGAGGATATGGCGAAAAACGCGATTAACAGCGTCAAGCTCACTTTCCCGACCGATGAAAAATATTCAAACGGCACGGCTCTGACCCCGCCGATGGGCTGGTCGAGCTGGAACACTTTCAGAAACAGAATTGATGAGAAGCTTATTCTCGAAACAGCCGAAGCTATGAAGGTGAGCGGACTCGCGGACGCGGGATATCAGTATGTCAATCTCGACGACTGCTGGCAGTCCTCCATGCGCGACGAGAACGGCAGACTCCAGGGCGATTTTGCAAACTTCCCGAGCGGCATACCCGCGCTTGTGAAGAGCATAAACGAGCTCGGGCTCAAGCTCGGCATATATTCATCCAACGGATCGCTTACCTGCGAGGATCTGCCCGCGAGCCTCGGCAATGAGGCTATAGATGCGGACACGTTTGCCGAGTGGGGAGTCGAATATTTCAAACACGATTTCTGCCACAATGTGCCTATCCCGATGCGTGCGCCATATATTGAATATATCTGCGTCTCCAACGCCGACGGTTCGTTTGAAACTACCGTCCCCGCAGACGATGCGGCACTCTTCGGCGACGCGAAAATAATGGAGGACAAGCGCCTCGATTCCGGAAGATATATCTCCGGTCTCTCCGCCCACAGAGGCTCGGCGGTGTTTACCGTCGAAGTCCCGGAGGCGGGCGAATATTCCCTGACTCTCGGAATCAGAAAGAAGAGCAACAGCTTCAAATATCTCGAAGTCACCGTCAACGGCGAGGATAAGTATACTACCACCGTCCCGCCGACCAAGGGCTCCACTGCCGACGGCAGACATCAGGTTAAAATAACCCTCGAAGCGGGCTCGAACACAATCAAGCTTGAAAACCCCGTCGCTTCGAGACAGGACAGCGCGGCTATCCAGTATGCTAAGATGGGCAGAGAGCTCATGCGTGCAACCGCCGAATATGCCGACAGAAACGGCACCGAGGAGCGCCCGATAGTCTATTCCATCTGCGAGTGGGGCAGAAATCTCCCGTGGCGCTGGGGCGCGGCGGCAGGCAACCTTTGGCGCACAACGCCCGATATCCAGGCAAACTGGAAGTCTGTTCTCGGCATATACGAAGTCAATGTCAATCTCTTCAAGTATTCCGGCAAGGGCAACTGGAACGACCCGGATATGCTCGAGGTCGGCAACGGCGATTTGACCGCAGAAGAGAACCGCAGCCATTTCACCCTCTGGTGCTTCATGGCGGCTCCGCTCATTCTCGGCAACGATGTGCGTGAATTTATCCGCGAGGACGGCACCGTCGACACGGAGAACGAGACACTGAAAATACTCACCGACAGAGATATGATAGCTATCGATCAGGATTCGCTCGGCGAGCAGTGCAGAAGAATAAAGACGACTATCATAGCCGATACGCTCATAAAGCCGCTTGAAAACGGAGATGTCGCGGTCTGCTTCTTCAACAAGGGCAGCGACACGAGATATTTCGAGCACCGCATGGACGATATCGTCTGCCGCTCGTATATCACCACTCCGCTCGCGCAGGAATATGAGGTATATGACCTGTGGACAAAGGAGACTTCCGTCATCAACACAACACTCAGCGCATTTGTCGAGCCCCACGGCGTCAAGGCGTTCAGAATAAGAGCGATAGCGGAGTAAAACTATGAATGATTTTATCGGCAAAAATTATACCGTCCCTCAGCTCGATCTGAGCGTGAAACCGGAGGATACGGCGGAAAAATACGCTTATCTATACGAACAGACCGTGGTCGACGACAGCGAAAGTTATCTCGGCCACCCCGACTCTGTCCTGCTCAAAAACGGCGATATTCTTACTGTGTATCCCCACGGCCACGGCAAGGGCGCCGTTCTCAATAAAATAAGCGCGGACGGCGGGCGCAGCTACACAAAAAATATAGCCTCTCCGCCCGAGTCGTGGAAAAAATCGCTCGAGACACCGACTGTCTACCGCCTCGAATTTTCGGACGGCACGCCGGATAAACTGATTCTCATTTCCGCCAACTCCAAGTGGCCCGGAATGGACACCCCCGGCGGCTTCAACTGCTCCGTCTCATGCGACGAGGGCGAAACATGGAGCGAGTTTGAGACATTTTATTCGCGAGCCGACGGCTATGAGCTTATTCCGATAGTCGCCATGGCGTCGCTGACAAGGCTCAAGGAGAACGGCAAATTTGTCGATAAATGGATGGGCTTTTTCCACGACGGCGATTTCTATAACTACAAAACCATCCTCAGCTTCACCCCCGATGGGCGCGTGCGGTGGAGCGAGCCGGAAAAATATTTCGCCGCCCACAGAGATATAGAACTGCGTTCGAATATGTGCGAGGTCGAAGTCATACGAAGCGACAGGGGAGAGGGCGACGAGCTCTGCCTCATCTCGCGCTCGAACACGAAGAAGGAAAATTCACTTATCTCGTTTTCGCGCGATGAGGGCAAAACATGGTCGGAACCCGTCCATGCCCCCGCGGCTCTCGACGGCGAGCGCCACAAGGCGGACTATCTGAAAGACGGCAGGCTGTTTATAACCTTTCGCTCGATAGAGCGTGACCCGGAAAAAGTGAAGCTCCATTCCGACAACGGCGACTGGTACAGCGAGGGCTGGATAGCGTGGATAGGCAGCTACGACGACCTGAAAAACGGCACCGAGGGCGACTATCGAATCAAGATAGCTCACACTTATCTCGACGGTCAGACCGAGCCCGAAATAGAAGCGAACGCCGACACTGCCTATTGCGGCAATGTCGTGCTTCCCGACGGCACTGCGGTCACCTCGTCCTACGGCCGCTTCGGCGAGAAAAACGCGGACGGCAGCGACAAGACATATATAATCTCCAAGCGTATCAATCCGCGCGACACGGATGAGTTGGTGGGATTTTTGAAATAATAATCGGTTGAAATCCCGTCTTCCATATGTTACAATAAACTCAATAAATTACTGGAGGTGGGCGCTGTGAGCAGATCGAAAAACGAACTTCTGCTTGCGGCGTCCGCGTTCATTCTGCTCGCCGCGGCAATATCTGCGGCATTCGCCATGCGGTTCTCTCCGAGCCGTGTCGGGAGTATAATTCAATATACCTCTTCGCACAGCGGCGGGATAGACATAAACTCCGCCGACAAAGAAGAGCTGACCGCGCTTGACGGCATCGGAGAAAAGAAAGCCGAAAATATTATCGGCTACCGCGAGGAGCACGGAGAATTTATCTATCCGTGGGAGATAACGAATGTCGATGGGATAGGCGAAAAGACCTACGGCAAAATCAAAAACGATATCTGCGCCGAATGACGCAGAAGAAACGGGAGGAACGGATATGACAGGCATCTATAAAAAGTTCAAGAGCGGAACGGATATCCGCGGAATAGGCATCGGAAACGGCGACGAGCCGCTCTATATGAGTGATGAGTTCATCTCAAAGGCGAGCGCGGCGTTTGCTGATTTCCTCAGCGAAAAGACGGGCAAAGCGGCGGATAAGCTCACCGTTGCCATCGGCCACGATCCGCGCCTTTCGGCCGGGCGTATAAGCGCGGCGGTCGTCAGGGGACTCGCTCTGCGCGGCGTCAATATAGTCGACTGCTCGCTCAGCTCCACTCCCGCCATGTTTATGGCTGTGCTCGATCTGCCCTGTGACGGCTCCGTCCAGATGACCGCGAGCCACCACCCGGGCGACAGAAACGGACTCAAATTTTTCACCGTCGACGGCGGACTCGATTCGCCCGATATCGCTTACATACTCGAAAAAGCGGAGAATATCGAACTCGGCGATGCTCCTATAAAAATAACCGCATGTGACCATATGAAGCAGTATGCCGCGCACCTGCGCTCGCTTATCTGCAAAGGCATCGACGCGGACGAGGCCGACAAACCTCTTGCAGGTATGAGAATAATGGTAGACGCCGGAAACGGCGCGGGCGGATTCTACGCTTCCGAAGTCCTCGCTCCTCTGGGTGCAGATGTCTCGCCGAGCATGAATCTCGAGCCGGACGGCAACTTCCCCGTATATGTGCCGAACCCCGAGTCTTCCGTCATGATAGACAGCGCCGCCGAGCGGGTCAAACAGACAAACGCCGACTTCGGTATTGTGTTTGACACCGATGTTGACAGAGCGGGCTGCATTCTCTCCGACGGCAGGGAACTCAACCGCAACCGCCTTGTCGCCATGATATCGGCTGTTATACTTGAAAACGAGCCGGGCGCGGTTATAGTCACCGACTCCGTAACCTCAGCGGGACTCACAAAATTCATCGAGGCGCACGGCGGCAAGCATATCAGATTCAAGCGCGGCTATAAGAATGTTATCAACAAGCAAATAGAACTCAATAAAGAGGGCATCGACTGCCCGCTTGCGATTGAGACCTCCGGTCATGCCGCGTTCAGGGAGAATTATTATCTCGACGACGGCGCGTATCTTGTCACGAAGCTGATTATAAAAGCGGCTCTGCTCAAAAAGAGCGGCGGCAGCCTCGAGAGCTTTATCTCCGATCTTGAAGAGCCGGCGGAGGAGCTTGAGCGCAGGTTCAAGATAGACCTTGAAGATTTCAAACCCTACGGCGAAAAAGTCATAGCCGACCTGAAAGCGCTCGCCGAAGAGCGCGACGGCTGGCAGACGGAGAAGATAAACTACGAGGGCATCAGAATAAATACTGACAAAGATAACGGCGACGGATGGCTCCTGCTGCGCATGAGCGTGCATGACCCGATTCTCGTTTTGAATCTCGAGAGCAACACTGCGGGCGGCACGGAAAAAATGCTCGCCGATGTGACTGAATTTTTGAAAGCATACGACAAGCTGAACTGAGGCTGAAGACGTGCGAAGCTCAAAAAGGCGGCGCACGCCGTTTTTATACTTTTGCGTTCTTGACTGGAACGCTCGGTGTATGATAATATTATCAAAAGACTTTCATTTCCCGGGAGGGTCATTATGACAAAAAATACAGAAAAAGAATTTTGGCAGGATATAGACGTATATTCCGTCAACACAGAGCCGCGAAGCGCAGCCGGCTTTCCGCGCGATGAGGTGTGGGAGAAAAAGACCGTCAGCCTCAACGGCGTCTGGAAATTCCATTATTGCGAGAGCGTCAACGATATCATCGAGGGCTACTATGCGCCCGATTTTGATTTAAGCTCGTTCGACGATCTCGAAGTTCCGTCAGAGTGGCAGATAAAGGGCTACGACACCCCGATATATACCAATATCAATTATCCCAAGGCAATCTCCACCACGAAGATCCCTCACATAAAGCCGGAGCTCAACTCCTGCGGGCTCTATGTCCGCGAGTTTGAGGTCGCCGAGACCGAGGATAATATATTCATTCACTTCGGCGGCATCAATTCGAGCGGCGAAGTGTTTGTCAACGGAAAATTTGTCGGCTATTCTCAGGATACTTTCGACGAGTGCGAGTACGATATAACGGACTTTGTTCATCCGGGTACCAACCGCCTCGCAGTCACCGTGCGCCGCTACTGCACGGGCAGTTATCTTGAGGATCAGGATATGTGGCGCCTCTCCGGTATCTTCCGCGATGTGACGCTCGTCTATGAGCCGAAAGTTTTTATAGAGGATATGTATATGCGCAGCGAGATGGCGGAGGATTTCAAATCCGCCGTGTTCAAGCTCGACTGTGTTGTCAAGGCGCGCCGCGCTCAGTTCGACGGCGGCAAGCTCAAGGTCGAGATTCTTCGCGCCGACGGCGCAGGATTCGCGTCTGCCGAAGCGGAAGTAAAACCCCTTGCGGACGGCGAATATTGCAATATTTCTCTTGAAATACCTGTCAGCAACTTCGAACTCTGGAGCCATGAGGATCCGTATCTCTACACTGTCCGTGTCACTCTTTCCGGCGGTGAATACACCGACCGCAGGGAGCATAAATTCGGCTTCAGAGAAGTGAAGATAACGCCCTATGACCGCAAGACGGGCAGAGGTCCGTTCATTCTGCTCAACGGCGTTCCGCTCAAAATCTGCGGCGTCAACCGCCACGATTTCCATCCGGACTACGGCCACGCCGTGCCCGAGAGCATAATCAGAAGCGACCTCGAGCTGCTCAAGAACAGCAACATAACCAATGTGCGCACCTGCCACTATCCGAATTCGCGCCGATTCTACGAGCTGTGCGACGAGATAGGCATTCTCGTCATGAGCGAGAACAACCTTGAAACCCACGGTCTCGCAACGCGCGTCCCGCGCAGTGATCCGCATTGGACAGCCGAGTGCTGCTATCGCGTGCGTAATATGGTCAACAGCTATAAGAACCATTCATGTATTCTCTTCTGGTCGCTCGGCAACGAGTCCGGCAACGGCAACGCATTCGCCGAGATGAAGAAAGAGATTTTGAAGATAGACAAGACCCGCCCGGTTCACTATGAACCAGACGCGAAGCTCAAGACGAGCGACCTGTTCAGCGAGATGTACACCGTGCAGACCGCGATGAAGGAGATAGGCGAGAACAAGCCGCATATCCACAGCCGCGCGCTCTGGAATCTCGGCCTTGGCTATCATCTCAAGCCCTCGGATTATATCGACAAGCCGTTCATCGAGTGCGAATATTCCCACGCCATGGGCAACAGCATGGGCAACTTCGCCGATTACTGGGAGGATTTCAAGAAATATGACCGTCTCGCGGGCGGATATATCTGGGACTTTGCCGACCAGGCGATAAGAACAAAGACCGCAGACGGCAAGGATAAGTGGAACTACGGCGGCGACTTCGGCGACAAGCCGAACGATTCAAACTTCGCTTTCAACGGAGTTTTCCGCGGCGACCGCACGCCCAACCCGCACTACTATGAAGTCGTCAAATGCTATCAGCAGGTCGATTTCTCGCTCAGCCACGGCAGAATAGCTATTCTCAACCGCTTTATGTTCACCTCGCTCGAGAATTTCAAGCTTCGCCTTGAACTGCGCGAACAGGGAAGGCTTATCGAATCCGCCGAGCTCGATCTCCCCGACAAGGGCTATCTCGAAAAGGCGTATGTCGATGTCCCGTTCGATATCAGAACCGAAAACGAGCGCACTCTCGACTGCGAGCTGATTCTGCGCCGCGATATGATGCACCTCGAAGCGGGTCACACCATGGCGCGCGAGCAGTTTGTTCTCGGCAAGTATAACTATTCTTCGTCTGCTCCGAAAGCGGACGGCAAGAAAGTTGAAATAAAATATTCAAAGAACGACAAGTGCTATGTCGTCTCCGGAAACGGCTTTGAAGTGAAGCTCAGCAAAAAGACCGGAGAGCTCTGCTCATATAAAAAGGACGGCGTCGAGCGCCTTGAGCGCGGCATTCGCCCGCAGTTTTCCCGCGCGAATATCGACAACGAGCGCATGGCTCAGGTGCCGTTTGAGTGGGTCAAGACTCTTATCGGTCTGCACGCTTTCGACAGCGCAGAGCGCATGATGCGCCCTGTTTCCGTCAAGGCGGAGCATTTCGGCAGCTGCGTCAAACTCAGCGTCAAGTGGCGCACGAAATATCTTTCGGGTATCGTTACTGAATACCTTGTGTTCCCGGACGGCACGGTTTCCGCGTCGCTTACCTGCAAGAACATCACTCCGGTCAATTTGCCGCGCTACGGTCTGACATTCGAGCTGACCGACGGAGTCGACGGAATAGAGTATTACGGCAAGGGCCCGCACGAGAACTACTGCGACCGCAAGACCTCGGCGCGCCTCGGCGTTTATCGCTTCCAGAGCGCAGAGAGCTTCATTCACGATTACCTGTTCCCGCAGGAGAACGCCAACCGCTGCGATGTGAGATGGCTCAAAGTCGGCGGCGAGAGGGGAGTCACGGTGACTGCGGCAGGAACGCCGTTCGAGATGAGCGTCCACCCGTATACGAAGAAGATGCTCTATGATGCGGCTCACTCCTGCGAGCTTGGGCGCACACCGAACCTGACTGTCAATATCGACGGCAGGCAGCAGGGCGTCGGCGGCGATGTCCCCGCGATCGCAACGCTCAAAAAGCCGTATAAAATTCCCAAATACAAGAAGCTCGAGATGAAAGTCATCCTCTCGTTCTGATAAAATCAAGCATCACATTTTAATGGATGTTCCGAATTTGCAAAGCCTACCCACGGTTTCTCATGGGTAGGTTTTGCTTTTCTTTTGCAGGCGTTTTCTTTTTCGAATAAAAAGAAAATGCCGAAACGCGGGAAATATTAAATGTTTGGTTATAGTATGACGCGAAGGCAGAGTGTGAATTATACAATTTCATATCGTGCCGCTCACGCGGCAGCGGTGCGTTACAGTTGGGTATTGCAAGAGCAAAACCTAAGTGAACTTATCCTGCTTTATAATACCGTTCAATTTAAAAAGGCTGCCGACACATATGAGTGCGACAGCCTTTTGCTTTTTACTTATTCACCACATTTATCGGTTCGCCGTTGACAAATGCTCTGAGATTTTCTTCAACTATCCCGACGAGCCTCGTCCTTGTCTCGAATCCCGCCCAGGCGATGTGCGGGGTTATCAGGCAGTTTTCGCATCCGAGCAGCGGATTGCTTTCTTTCGGCGGCTCGGTCGAGAGAACGTCAACTCCCGCGCCCGATATCCTGCCCGATTTCAGCGCGTCGGCGAGCGCCTGCTCGTCAACTACGGGGCCGCGCGAGGTGTTTATCAGAAACGCGCTCGGCTTCATCTTCTCTATGAACCGTGTGTTCACCATTCCCGTCGTCTGCGGGGTCAGCGGGCAGTGGAGAGTCACAAAGTCAGATTTTTTGAGCAGCTCATCAATCTCAACGAATCTGACCGCCCCGTCGCAGTCTCCGACTTTTGCGGAGCGCGAATTGGCGAGCACATCCATGCCGAAAGCTTCTGCAATTTTGGCGACCGCCTTGCCTATCTTGCCGTATCCGATGATACCGATGGTCTTGCCCTGAAGCTCGGTCAGCGGGGACTTCCAGAAGCAGAAGTTCGGGCAGCTGCTCCATTCGCCGCCGTGGACCGCTTCGCTGTGCAGCGCAACGCGGTTGGTGTATTCGAGAATGAACGCAAACACGAGCTGAGCCACCGCCGAGGTGCTGTAGCACGGCACGTTTGAAACCGGGATGCCCTTTTCGCGCGCAAAATCAACATCAACAACATTGAAGCCAGTGCTCAGCAGAGTGATAAACTTGAGCTCCGGCAGAGCAGCTATCGTCCGGGCGTCTATAGGCGTCTTGTTGGTTATGATTATATCGCACCCCTGAGCGCGCTCGACTATCTTCTCCTTCGGCGTGCGGTCGTAGACCGTGTATGTGCCGAATTCGTTGAGAAAATCCCAGCTGAGATCCCCGGGGTTCGTTGTGTATCCGTCAAGAATTACTATCTTCATCCTGCGTTTCCTTTCCGTGTTCTTTGGCGTTGAGTATCGACGCGCAGCAGTAGAGTGCGGCGCAGAATACCTGCGGCATGATGTCCGCTATCAGCCAAAGCCTGCGCTTGTCTGAGTATTCTATCCTGTTGCCAAGCAGAATTTTCAGCGTGTAGGCGAGCAGGAACTTTTTGTCGAAATTGTTCGCTACCATCTTGAGCAGATCGAGACTCAGACCCTTGTCGAGCTTCTCGGTCAGCTCCTCGATTTTTGTGCCGTATTCCTCGGTGATGAGCGCCGTCGCGTTCTCGTTTATGAGCTTGTCGAAGCTCGCGACGGTGTATTCCTCGCGCGTGTTGATGCCGAAAATATCGCCGGCGGTCTCGGCGCAGTAGAGCACGTTTGAGTTGAACTCAAACGGTCTGTCGTCATATCCGCGCAGGAAGTTCAGCACGCTTTCGCGTCCGCCTCTCTCTATTCTGCCCGCGCTCGGGAGACCCGAAAATATCGCGTCGAATTTCTTCGCGCAGTAGGGCTCAAACGGCGCAATCTTGTATTTTTCGTATTTCTTGAACGCATAGTAATATCCGTCGAGCAGATCATATGCCTTATATGCGTCGAGCTCGCCCTGGCGGATGTTCCCGCGCGATATGTCGCCGTCAAACATCAGCATACCGCCGAAAACATCGTTGAGCGGCTTCTTGCTGCTGATATATTTGAACGAGACATTGTCCGCCTCGCCGAACTTTGCGCCGGGGTTCTTGCCGATGTTGACAACCACAATGTCGTCCGCACCCGCTTCGATAGCCATTTTGACCGGCATGTTGTCCGAATATCCGCCGTCGACGAAAGCGGATTCGCCAATTTTATATGACTTCATGAACGGGAACGCCGCCGCGCTCGCGAGCACATAGTCTGCGGCTTTGCCCTCGGGAATATCTTCGATGAAAACTTCGACCGGCTTTATCTTCGGGAACATCGTCGTGACCAGTCCGAAGCGTATCGGCGAGGTGCGCAGCTTTTCTTCGTCCATGAGCGATTTGACGCGCTCCTGCAGCGGGGTGTAGTCCGCGCCGCCTTTAAAAATAGCCTCTTTTGCGAGCTCTTTTATGTATGATTCACGGTCGGGGTTTTCTTCGTCGGACATGTTGACGAAATTCTGAAACACGCTGTCCATGCTCATATTTTCCCAGATGTCGAGCGCCGCGTCGAAATTGTCGAGCGCCATGAGCGCGCCGTTGAGTGCGCCGACGGATGTGCCGACGACGATGTCGGGCGTGAATCCTATCTGCCTGAGCACCTTCCAGACCCCTATCTGATAGCCGCCCTTTGCTCCGCCTCCGCTGAGAACGACAGCTTTCTTGCCCATGAAAATTCCTCCTCTTGACCTGTTGAATAATATGTCTGTGTGCATATTACACATTATGATACTATTATATCATATTGTGCGTTCGCTTAAAAGATATTTGCGCCAAAATTTGTGCGGTTTGAGTTGAAAAGATCTGAAATATGTTATACAATTATATGTAAACTTTTGTTGAGGTGAAGGCTTGAAAAAGCATTGGACACGAAGCGGCATAATGAACGCCGCGGGCTTCGCATTGCTGATATCCGCCGCGGCCGTCTCGGTAGTTGTCTATCTGCTGAGATATGACCAGCTGTGGCTCTGGTATAAGGTCTATCAGGAAAAGCTGCTTGAAGCAGAGCAGTTCATACAGTCGCTCGGCATCAGCTGGAAGTTCGTGCTCGCCATGCTGATAGTCTTTCTTGTGCGCACCTTTATCCCGTTCCTCGCGGTCTCGGCTATCTGCGTCCTTACCGGCGTCGTTCTGCCGTCATATTGGGCGTTGATAGTGAACTTCCTCGGGATTATCATTATGATGAGCATCAAATATTTCGAGGGTATGAAGTTCGGCAGCGGGAACGCGTGGAAGATAATCAGCAAGAATGAACGCGCCAGAAAGATAATCGAGAGCTCCGGCAAGGTCAACAAGGCTCTGCTCTTTGCCCTGCGCCTTATCCCCGGATTCCCGCTCGGCAGCGTCAGCCGGATTTACGGCTCGCTTAGGTTCCCTTATTGGCAGTTCATCCTGCTTTCGGCGGTGGGCTTTGCGCCGAAGCTGCTGTCCTATACTTTCATGGGTACTAACGTTTTCGATCCGCTCTCGTCTGCGTTCCTTGTGCCCCTGATGATAGCCCTGACCATAAGCGGCGCATCGCTTTTGTGCGTCAACCTCATATGGCTTTTAGTTGAAAAGAGCGTTTCAAGCTCAAAGAAAAATAAAGATAATTAATATCACGGAAACGAGGTAGATTTATGTATACCACAGATGTCCTGAAAAAAAGAATGACCGACGGCGCATATGACGCCGAGCTTTCAAAGCTCTATCCGTCCGGCACCGTCGATGCTCAGAAAAAGCGCTATTGCCGCGTTATCGGCGAGTTCGAGGAGTTTTACGGTTCGAGCCGTGAGGCGGGTCTCTTCAGCGCACCCGGCAGAACCGAAATCGGCGGCAACCACACCGACCATAACCACGGTCGCGTGCTTGCCGCGAGCGTCAATCTTGATGCCATAGCCGTTGCCGCGAAGAGCGAGGGCACCGTAGTCAATGTCAAGAGCGAAGGCTACGCCATGGACACGATCGATATCAGCGACCTCGAGCCGCACGAAGCCGAGTTTGGCAAGTCAAAGGCACTTGTCCGCGGCGTGTGCGCCGAGTTCAAGTCGCGCGGATATAATATCGGCGCATTCGATGCGGCAACCGCGTCCGATGTGCTCTCCGGCTCGGGCCTTTCGTCATCTGCGGCGTTTGAAGTCCTGCTCGGAACTATCCTCAATCATCTGTTTAATGACGGCAAGGTGAGCGATGTTGAAATCGCGCAGATAGCTCAGGCGGCGGAGAACAAGTTCTTCGGCAAGCCTTGCGGTCTGCTCGACCAGATGACAAGCTCGGTCGGCTCGTTCGTTGAGATTGACTTTGCCGACCCTGCAAATCCCGTTATTGAGAAGCTTGATTTTGATTTCGCCTCCTGCGGATATGCCCTTTGCATCGTAGATACCGGCGGAAGCCACTCGGATCTTACCGATGAGTATGCCGCCGTGCGCAAAGAAATGGAGAGCGTCGCCGAATACCTCGGCAAGAGCGTCCTGCGCGAGGTCGACGAGGACGAGTTCATGAAGAACATAGCCGATATCCGCTCCTCCTGCGGCGACAGAGCTGTGCTTCGCGCCATGCATTTCTATGGCGACAACGCGCGCGTCGAGAAGCAGGCAGCTGCGCTCAAAGCGGGCGACTTCGAGACTTTCAAGAAATATATTATCGAGAGCGGACGCTCTTCTTATATGTACAACCAGAATGTCTATTCCTGTAAGAAAGCGTCCGAGCAGCCCGTGTCGCTCGCACTTTCGCTGAGCGAAAAGCTGCTTGACGGCTGCGGCGCATGGAGAGTCCACGGCGGCGGCTTCGCAGGAACAATTCAGGCCTTTGTACCGCTCAATAAGCTTGATGAGTACAAAGACCTGATGGAAAAAGTATTCGGTTCGGGTTCGTGCTATATTCTCTCTGTCCGCCCTGTCGGCGGCGTCGAGCTGTAAATTATCCTATCTATGAGCCTCAGGATTGCTCCTGGGGCTCAATGCCGGGATAGAGGACTTCGTGAATGTCATTCTTGACCTTTGCCCAGTTGACTATCAGCACCTCAATGCCGTTTATCTTCGTCAGCGGAGTCTTGTCTCTCGGGATAATAGCTTCGGTCACGGGCCACTTGAGATATCCGGCGTATGTCGTTGCCTGGCTGATTATCTCGCTCTTTGTGAAATCGGTGCTCACGAGCGGCAGAACCTGATCGAGGAACTTCGTGCTCTTGCTGAGCAGGGTCGAATAGTTTTCGGTCGAGTACATCTTCTTGAACTTCGCGAAGATTGCCATAAGAATCGTTCTCTGGCGCTCTGTTCTCACTCTGTCGCTGTCTATTTCGCGCAGGCGGGCATATTCGAGAGCCTCGTTGCCGTTGAGGTGATAGGTTCCGGCGCCCTTTACTACGGAGCCGTTCTGCTTGAGTATCGGCGAGAGAGCCTTCACTTCGCTCTCTGTCAGCGCTATGTCAACTCCGCCGAGCGCGTCAATGGCTTTGATGAAGCCGTTGAAATCGATGCTCACGTAGTGGTCGATTCTTATCTTGTAGTTCTGCTCTATCGTGTCGATAAGCAGCTTCGATCCGCCGTAGGCGTGCGCCGCGTTGAGTCGGGCGTTGCCGTGACCGGGGATAGAGACATAGGTTGCTCGCGAAAGTGAGACGAGCTTGATGTCGTTGTTGAGCTTGTTTATCGAAACGACTATGATCGAGTCGGCGCGGGAATAATATTTAGAACCGTGACCGAGATCGCGTCCGATGAGCAGAATGTTGATAATGTTGTCGTTGTACCACATGCGCGGGTCGTCTATATTCTCGGATATATCCTTGTCCGCGTTCGGGTCCGAGAGATTCTCGGTGAACTCGGGATTGATGTCCTTTGTCTCTTCCTCGTAGTTCATCTTGCTCAGATAGTGGTTGACGGTGATAAGTCCCGCCGTCAGCGGAATCGCTATGATGAGAAGAATAACAGCTATTGTTATAATAACCTTTTTCTTCGTCTTTTTTCTGTGATGGTGATGATGGTGATGCGACTGACTCATTGCTATCTCTCCAATCGATTACTTGACTTTGTTGTCAATTATTATAATACTCCATATTTTTGTGTTTTTCAACTTAATTTTTAGAAAGGAAGGTGTAACTTGTTCAAAAATAAAGATTTGAAATCCGTTGTTTTGGCGCTCGCGGGCGCAAACGGAACCTCCGGCAACGAGAACGAAGCGGCTCTGCTTGCAAAATCAATGCTCGAAGAGTATATGCCCGCGCATATTGACACGCTCGGCAGCGTGTGCGGAGATACGGGCGGCGACGGGGTGCATATCATGCTCGACGCTCATATAGACAGAATAGGAATGACCGTTACCGCTATCGACGACAGCGGATTTATAAAATTTGCGCGCGTCGGCGGAATAGATGCACGGGTCCTCGCCGCGGAGCAGGTGACGGTGTGGGGTGACGAGCCGCTTTTCGGCGTGATAACTTCGACTCCGCCGCATCTCGCCTCGGGCGACGATGACAAAAAAGCGAAAAAGATTGAAGACCTTTCAATAGATGTCGGCATGACCGCCGACGAGGTCAAGAAAATAGTGCGCCCCGGTATGCGCATCACCGTCAACAGCACCCCGAAAGAGCTGCTCGGCGGCAGAGTCAGCTGCGCCGCGCTCGATGACAGAGCGGGCGTTGCGGCGATACTTCGCTGCCTTGAGCTGCTCAAAGATAAAAATCACGGATGCCGCATCAGCGTGCTGTTCTCGTCTCAGGAGGAGACGGGCGGCAGCGGCGCGGCGGCGGGCGGCTTTGCGGCTGCACCCGATGAGGCTATCGCCGTTGATGTCAGCTTCGCCATGGCTCCGGGACTCAAAAAGGAGAAGTGCGGTAAGCTCGGCGGCGGCGCGATGATAGGCTTCTCGCCCTCGCTCGATTATTCGATGTCCCGCACCCTTGAGCGCATCGCCGACGAAAACGGCATCGCTCGCCAGTGCGAGGTCATGAGCGGCAGTACGGGCACCAACGCCGACGAGATTCAGGTTGCCGGAAGCGGAGTCAGAATGGGACTCATCTCTATTCCGCAGAGAAATATGCACACTGCGGCTGAGATAGTCGATCTAAATGATATCGAAGCCGTCGCCCGACTTATGGCGGCATATATAATCGAAAGGGGGCGCGCATGATGTACGGACTGCTCGAAAAACTCTGCTCGATAGGCGGCGTGTCCGGCAGGGAAGATAAGGTGCGCGAGTTCATAATCTCCGAGATAGACGGCTTCGCCGATTGGCGCGTCGATCCGCTCGGCAATCTTATCGTGCACAAAAAGGGAAAAAGCCCCGCGAAAAATAAAGTTATGTTCGACGCCCATATGGACGAGGTCGGCATGATCGTCACTTATATAACCGATGAGGGTATGCTCAAATTCTCTGCCGTCGGCGGCGTCGATCCCCGTGTTTATCTCGGCAGAAGCGTGAAGGTCGGCGATAAAGAGATAAGCGGCGTTGTCGGTCTCAAGCCGATTCATATGCTCTCCAAAGAAGAGGAACTCAATATGCCGAAGGCTGATGAGATGTATATCGATATCGGCGCGGAGTCGGCGGACGAGGCGCGCGAACATGTCTCTTTGGGCGATACTGTGGTGTTCGACTCGGGAATAAGAAAATTCGGCGACGGCTTCGTTCAGGGCAGAGCGCTCGATGACAGAATGGGCTGCGCCGTGATGGTTGAGATGATAAAGAGCGAGCTCGAGTATGACGCGGATTTCTCGTTCAGCGTTCAGGAGGAGATTGGCACGCGCGGCGCGAAAGCTTCGGCGTTCAGCATAAGACCCGATTACGCCATCGTGCTCGAAACCACGACTGCCGCGGATATCCCCGGCGTTGACGGCGAAAAGCGCGTTTGCGCTCTCGGCGAGGGTGCAGTCGTCGGCTTTATGGATAGGGGCACTATCTATGACCACGACCTCTATGAGCTTGCGTTCAAAAAAGCAGAGGAAAACGGCATAAAGATACAGACAAAGACAATGGTCGCCGGCGGAAACGACGCGAAGGCTATCCATATCAGCGCGGGCGGAGTCAAAACTCTCGCAATTTCGCTCCCGTGCAGATATCTCCACTCGCCCTCGTGCGTGATAAAAATGAGCGACGGAGACGATGTCCTCCGCCTTGCAAAAGTGATGCTCGGGGAGCTCGCCAATGCTTAAACTGGCTGAAGAAAAAGAGCTTCTTGATTTTTGCCGCCGCGACGCTTTCGGCACGAAAATCGCCGGATATCTGAAAACTTATTCCGCCGATTCTGCCGCCGTTCGGTTCTGGGTTCAGCGGAATGACGAGAATATTATAACCGCCGCAGTCTGCCGCGCCTATGACAGCGTCGTGCTGAGCGCCGAATCAAACGCAGATTTTGAAGAGCTTTGGCAGTTTCTCAAAATCATAGGCTTTTCAACGCTCTCCTGCGAAGAAAGCGTGTGCCAAAAGCTCGGACTTTCGCCGACGAGAAGCGGCAATATAGTCCGATTCGAGCATCTTCTGCGCCCTCTGCGCGGCGAAGCTCAGATGCCGAGATATCCCGACCTGCGCGATGTATATTCGCTGCTCGTTTCTTCGGGCTTTGACCGTCTCGGCGGGCGCGACGAGTGGATTGCGGATGTGTCGAGGCGCATGAACAGAGATACCGCTCAGTGGAGCGTGATATACAGCGGCAAAACGCTTGCGGCGTGCGCCTGCGCTCTGTTTGTCGCCGATTCGGCAGCCTTTCTCGGCTGCGTTGCCGCACGCGAGGATATGCGCGGCAGGGGACTCGGCGGCGAGGCGGTGCTGACGCTTGCCGAAAGATATTCGTCCGATGGCAGACGGGTCGAGCTCTTCTGCAAGGACGGCAGCATAGTTGAGTTTTATAAAAAATCGGGCTTTGTGCCCGTCGGCAGATGGGCCGAATATGATACAGAACAGGAAATATAACATGGAACAGACATTTTTCAAATTTGACGAGAAAATACTCAATGCTTCCGAAAGAGCTCTTGAGCGCGCCGAACACAGCTTCGCGCAAATCGAGAAAAACACTGAGTATAATCAGCAGAAAGTGCTCGCCGCTTTTATCGAAAACAGGGTCAGCGAGAGCCATTTCACCGAGACCACGGGCTACGGCTACGGCGACCGCGGACGCGAGACGCTCGATAAAGTTTTCGCGAGCGCATTCGGCGCTGAGGCGGCTCTTGTGCGCCACAGCTTTGCCTGCGGTACGCATACGCTCGGCGTCGCGCTCTTCGGACTTCTTCGTCCCGGCGACACAATGCTCAGCGTCACCGGTCAGCCCTATGACACTATACATCCCGTTATCGGCATCACCGGAGAGGGCATGGGTTCGCTAAAAGATTTCGGCGTAAAATATGAACAGGTCGATTTGAATGCCGACGGCGAGCCGGATATCCCCGCGATAACCGAAGCGGTTAAGGCAAAGCAGCCGAAGCTCGTCTATATCCAGCGTTCGCGCGGCTATACTCTGCGCCCGAGCCTCTCGGTCGAGAAGATAGCCGAAATAGCAAAGGCAGTCAAGAGCGTGTCCGATTCGATAGTCTTTGTCGATAACTGCTACGGCGAGTTCGTCCAGCGTGTTGAGCCCGTGCAGGTCGGCGCGGATATAATGGCGGGTTCGCTGATAAAGAATGCCGGCGGCGGAATAGCCAAGAACGGCGGCTACATAGCGGGCAAGGCGGATCTTGTCGAGAAATGCGCCTACAGAGCCACCGTCCCCGGTCTCGGCAGAGAGGTCGGCGCGTCACTCGGTCAGAACAGAGAGCTGTTCATGGGTATATTCAACTCGCCCCATATCGTCGGCGAGGCGCTCAAGACTGCAGTCTTTGCCGCCGCGCTGTTTGAAGAGTTCGGCTTTGATGTCACTCCGACAAGCGACGAGGAGAGATTCGATATCATTCAGACCGTCCAGCTCAGAACGCCCGAAGCGCTTATCGCATTCTGCCAGGGAATGCAGGCGGGTGCGCCGGTCGATTCGTTCGTCGTGCCCGAGCCGTGGGATATGCCCGGCTATGACAGCCAGGTCATTATGGCGGCTGGTGCGTTCACCATGGGCTCGTCGATAGAGCTCTCTGCGGATGCTCCGCTCAGAGAGCCTTATGCCGCATGGATGCAGGGCGGCTTCAATTTTCACAGTGCCAAGGCGGGCGTCATGCTCGCGGCGCAGGCAATGCACGACAGGGGACTTATCTGATGAGCGATTTCAAGGGAATAACTCAAGATGCGCTTTTTCTCATGCAGCTCAACCGCTTCAATGATTCAAAGGCGTTCTATGATGAGAATAAAGAGAAGATAAAAGCAAACATGACCGTGCCGATGCGCCAAATAGCGGCGTCGCTCAGCGACATGATGCTCGACATCGACCCGTTCATGAATACTATACCGACAAAGATGGTGTCGAGGGTGCGCCGCGATACGCGCTATACCCACGACAAGCACCTCTACCGCGAAAATATGTGGATAATGTTCATGCGCCCGAAAAAAGAGTGGCATATGTATCCATGCATGTGGTTCGAAGTAACTCCGCAAGCGTGGTCGTGCGGCGTCGGAACATACGAAGTCTCGGCGGACTATATGGAGGTTTTCAGGGAGCATCTGCGAAACGGCCCGGAGGGCTTCAAAAAGGCTGTGAAATCAGCTCTTTCAACGGGAGCAATGCTTGATGCCGAGTGCTATAAGCGTCCGAAGCCCGACTGCCCCGCAGGACTTGAAAATTTCTACAACGCAAAGTATCTCTATTTTGTGTTCGCCTCCGATGAGCTTTCCGATATCGGGAACGACGGGATAATAACCCGCCTCGAGGGGATATACAAAAAATTCGCGCCGATGTATCGCTTCCTGCGCGATGTTTCGGACGACTATTTCAAAACGCATCAGTGATGCCGAAAGGAGCTTTGATATGAGCCTTGAACCCGAAGATTACAAAGAGCCGAGATGCCCGAACTGTACCGATTTCTATTATCCGGACGAAAACGCGAATGTGTCGTTTATCCCCGTTGACCGCGTTGTGGACAGGCTCGATACTTTGCTCTCCCATAACGATATGCCCGCGGCGCGCAGGCACCTTGAATATTGGCTCTCCGAAGCCCGAATGGGCGGCGACAAGCGCGGCGAGCTCGCGGTGCTCAACGAACTCATGGGTCTCTACCGCAAAATGGGCTTGAAAGATAAAGCTTTTGAAAGCGCGGAAAAGGCGGACGAGCTTGTGAAAACACTGTCACTCGGCGGCTCGATAACCGCCGCTACTGTCTGTCTCAATGCCGCAACAGTCTGCGAAGCTTTTGACCGCCCGCGCGAAGCCCTCGAACGCTACAGCGAGGCGAAGAGCATCTACGAAGATTTTCTCCCGCCCGGGGACGCGCGTCTCGGCGGACTCTATAACAATATGGCGCTCGCCTGCGTGTCGCTAAAAGAATACGATCAGGCGCGTGAACTCTATCAAAAAGCGATAAAAATTATGAGCGCACTGCCCGGCGGAAAGCCCGAAACGGCGATAACATATCTGAACCTCGCCAATGTCGCAGAGGCGCAGCAGGGGCTCGAAAACGCGTCGGAGTTCATCACCGATTGCCTGCAAAAGGCTGAAAATCTTCTGCTCGATGAATCAAACGCGCTCGACGGCAACTACGCTTTCGTCTGCGAAAAATGCGCACCGACTTTTGAATATTACGGTTGGTTCATGACCGCCAAGGAGATAAAAAGGAGGTCGGACGAGATATATGAAAGGACTTGAGCTTTCAAGAAAATTCTATGAAACATACGGTGCGCCGATGCTCCATGAAAAATTCCCGGAGCTTGAAGATAAGCTCGCGATAGGTCTTGTCGGCGACGGCTCGGAGTGCTTCGGCTATGACGATGATATATCGCGCGACCATGATTTTGAGCCGGGATTCTGCATCTTCGTGTCCGATGATATCGACAGCCGCACTGAATTTCAGCTCGAACGCGCCTATGCGAAGCTCCCGAAGAGCTTTGAGGGCGTTGACAGGCTCAAAATAAGCCCCGTCGGCGGCAGCCGCCACGGAGTTATAAAAACGGGGGACTTCTATCTCGCGAAAACAGGCTCGCGCACGGGCTTTGATTCTGTAAATCAGTGGATGACTACGCCCGACAGCTGCCTTGCGGCGGCGACGAACGGCGAAGTCTTCCGCGACGATCTCGGCGAGTTTTCGCGCATCCGCCAGTCGTTTCTCGATATGCCGCAGGATGTCAGACTCAAAAAGCTTGCAGGTCATCTTATAATGGCGGCGCAGGCGGGACAGTATAATTTCAAGCGCTGCATTTCCCACGGTGAAACCGGCGGCGCTCAGCTCGCGATGATAGAATTTGCAGATCACGCCATGTCGGCGGTGTTCCTGCTCAACAGAAAATACCGCCCGTTTTATAAATGGGCGTTCAGGGCAATGCGCGAGCTCGAAAAGCTCTCGGAGCTTGCCGATACATTTGAATTTCTGATATCTTCGGACAATGAACCGGTGACCGCCTCGGCGAAGGCGGATATCGTCGAGGACATTGCTTCAATGATAATAACCGAGCTGCAAAATCAGGGGTTAACCGACGCGATATGCGGCGACCTCGAGAAGCACGCATATTCGGTCAACGACAGAATATCCTCGACGCAGCTGCGGACTATGCATATCATGGCAGGAGTGTGAAAATCATGACAAAGACAAATGCAATGAGAATGCTCGACAGAGCAAAGATAAAATACGATGTTCTCCAATATGACTACGACGAGAGCGACCTCAGCGGCGTCCATGCGGCGGCGGCTCTCTCGCTCGACCCGAATCAGGTGTTCAAAACCCTTGTCACCCGCGGCGGGAAGAACGGACTTTTCGTGTTCTGCATCCCGGTCGGTGCGGAGCTCGATCTCAAAAAATGCGCGAAATGCGCCGGGGTCAAGAGCCTTGAGATGATCCATGTCAAGGAGCTCATCTCGCTTACCGGCTATATGCGCGGCGGCTGCTCGCCGATAGGCATGAAAAAGCAGTATCCGACTTTTATCGACTCCACCGCATCTGATTTTGAAAAAATATATGTCAGCGCGGGTCAGCGCGGACTCCAGCTGTGCCTCGACCCGAAGGAGCTCGCCGCATTTGTCGGCGCGGAGCTCTGCGATGTCACGGTCTGATTGACTTTAGAAATGCTTAATATTTGAAGAAAAAGCACCTTATTATGCTTGGCGGGAGTAAAGAATAGCTGTCAGGTATGTTATACTCGTTTTATAGATTTGCCGATCGGGGACAAATATGATAGAGCTCAGAAACGGAAAACTGAAAATAGACTCAAAACGGTCCGCGTTGGAGATATTGCTTGACCTCTCTATCGTCGCAATGCTCACCGTTCTGTTTGCGTTTAACTTCCGCTTCGGAGAGCGAAATTATATATATCACGCGGCGCTCATTTCCGTTGTCGGACTGACTTTTTTTGTCCGCATACTCGGCAGACCGAGCATCTCGATTAAGCTCCCGACGATATGGTACGGCATCTTTGTTCTGCTCTGCGTCGTCTCGTCCCTCTGGGCGGCATATAATGTCAGCTATACTTTACATTATATACCGCGAATGCTTCAGGTAATGCTGTTTTGCTACTGCGTGACTCTTTATATAGAGACGCGCGAGGATTTTGAGCGATTTACCGCGCTGTTCACCGCAGCGGTAATGATAATGATTTTCTCCATATTTGTCAGAACGCCGTATTCTATGTGGTTCTCCGGCTTTTTCGGGCGCATAGGCTACGAAAATGTCACGGGCAATAATATCAATACGATAGCCTATATCTGCGTCGTCGCCGTGGCGATATCGTTCTGCAAGGCATATTACTATAAAAAGCGCGCCTATTATCTGTGTACGGCGTTCGAGCTGCTCTATATAGTCCTCTCGTCGTCGAGAAAAGCGCTGCTTATCGTAGCGTTTCTTCTGTTCACGATGCTGATATTCTATGTCAACAAGCGTTTTTATCTGCTCAGGCTTGTTCTGATGGCGCTGGCAGTGGTCGGTATCGGAATCGCGTTTTTGAAGGTTCCCGCGCTCTATAACGCGGCGGGCTTCAGACTCGAAAAGATGCTCAATTATCTTGTCGGCAACGATGCGTCCGCCGACGGAAGCCTTACGCTGCGAAAAGGTCTGGCAGAGATATCCTCGCAGATATTCTATTCCCATCCGATAATCGGTATCGGACTCGGAAACAACACCTATCAGATAGAGCAGATCTACGGACTTTCCGTCTATGCTCATAACAACTATCTCGAGCTGGCTTCCGGTCTCGGAGTAGTCGGATTGATAACATATTATTGGTACTATATTTACCTTCTTATCGGCTTGGGCCGCAGAGCGTATAGAGGAGAGAGGCTCTGCGTCACAATGTTCCTGCTGCTTGCGGCAACCGCAGTGGGCGAAACTACGCTGATATCATATTACGATTATAATGTCCAGATAATGCTGACGCTATGTTTCTGCGCGATGAAGCTAAAGGACGAAAAAAAGAAAACATATATGAATCTTGAATGAAGGTGCGCATGTTATGAAAATTGCCGTTGCGGGAGTAGGCTATGTGGGTCTTGTTACCGCGGTCACGCTTGCCGATGTCGGGCATGATGTAATCTGCCTCGATGTTGACAAAGGCAAACTGAAAATGCTCAAAGAGGGCATCTCTCCCATCTACGAATACGGACTCGAAGAGCTTATGCTCAAAAACCGCGAGCGCCTGGAGTTTACAGACGATGTGACGAAGTATTCCGAAGCTCAGGTTATTATTATCGGCGTCGGTACGCCCGAAAAGGAGGACGGTTCCGCAGATTTAAGCGCCGTGTTCTCCGCTGCGGACAGCATCGCCGACAATTGCAGCGACGAAGCGGTCGTGGCCGTCAAGTCTACCGTGCCGATCGGAACATGTGAGAGTGTGCGCCGCAGAATAGGCGAGCGCCGCCCCGAACTTCGCTTTTTTGTCGTCTCAAACCCCGAGTTTCTCTCGCAGGGCACGGCGGTCAGAGACACTTTCAACGCCGACAGAATAGTTGTCGGCGCGGATGACGAGCAGGCTTATAAAATAATCGAAAAGATGTACGCTCCGCTCAAACTGCCGATAGTCCATGTCAGCGTGCGAAGTTCTGAAATGACAAAATACGCCTCCAACGACTTCCTCGCGCTGAAGATATCGTATATAAATGAGATAGCGAATTTTTGCGAGATAGTCGGCGCGGATATAGAAGAGGTTGCTCGCGGAATGGGAATGGACAGGCGTATTGGCTCGAATTTCCTAAAAGCCGGAATAGGCTACGGTGGCAGCTGCTTCCCGAAGGACACAAAGGCGCTCAATTTCCAAAGCGACCACGCCGGGGTGAAGCTCAAGACCGTAAAGGCGACTATCGATGTTAACCGCGAACAGCGCACAAGGCTTATCGACAAGGCACGCAGATTCTTTCCGACGTTCAGAGATGTGCGTGTGGCAATAATTGGGCTTACTTTTAAGCCCGGTACGGACGATCTGCGAGAAGCGCCCGCAAAGCAGAATATAGATATACTGCTCAACGAGGGCGCGGATATAATCGCATGGGATCCTCTGGGTGTCGAAAATTTCAGAAAGCGATATCCGAATTGTGCAATAAACTTTGCAAAGGATATAGATGAAGCCTTGACAGATGCGGATGTTTGCCTCATAATGACTGAGTGGGAAAAGATTGTGGAATATCCGCTGGATAACTACAAAAAGTATATGAAGAGACCTCTGGTCTTTGACGGCAGGAATTGCTATAAGCTCTCCGAAGCCGAAAAGCACGAGATATTCTATGATTCAATAGGAAGAAAGATAGTAGATACTCTTTGATGAGCGTTGACGAAGTGGGGGATATGTGATTGAGCAGGATAGTTAGAAAAGATACCGACAGCGACGGAGTCGAAGTGAACATTATGTATGTGTTCGGTCTTCTTTTGAGAAGGCTGTGGCTTCTGATACTTGTCGCGCTGGTGGTTGGAGCATCGTGCGCAGTGGTGACCAAAGCTGTCGAAGAGCCGACTTATACTTCAAGCATGACGTTTATCGTCAACAATAAGTCCGAAAAAGACCTCTCGTCATCGGGGGAGAATTCCGTCTCCTATAACGATATGTCGGCATCGGCTTATATGGCGAATACTTTCGTCCATCTTATGACCGGGCGCACCATGTGCAACGCGATAGCCGCCGAGTGCAAGTCGTACCCGAAAACCGCGGATCAGGTTGCGAAGATGATAGCCGCGTCCCGCAAGACGGACAGCAGCATTATCGATATGACCGTCACTGCTTCCTCGCCTGAGGAGGCTTATGAGCTCGCGCAGGCTGTTAAGGATACATATAAAGATGTCGTTCAGGTCTATTCCGGCGGCAGTATCCATCTCTGCGACGAGCCGGAGTTGCCGACAAAGCCGGACAAATCTGTCGGTACCGTGCGTAACACCATTATAGGCGCTCTTGCGGGAGCTGTCATATGCGCGCTCATTATAATAATCAGGGACTCCGCGCGCAACACCGTCAGAAGCCAGGAGGATATTCAGAACAAGCTTCAGCTCAATGTTATCGGCGAGGTGTCACAGGTGCCGGGCGGCGAGCGTTTCTATAAGAAATCCGCCCACGGCGGCAGGGAGCTGCTGATAACCGACAAAGCTTGCGGTTTTGCATTCGTTGAGACATACAAGGCGATGCGAACAAAGCTGGAATTGCTCAATGGCAGACGCGGATACAAGAGCTTTGTCGTTTCGAGCGCCGGAGCTAACGAGGGCAAGACAACGGTTGCCGTTAACCTTTCGCTTGCGCTCGCACAGAACGGATATTCCGTGCTGCTTGTTGATGCCGATCTCAGAAAGCCGTCAGTGCTCAAGAATCTCGGCATAAGCAATCTTTCCGGCAACGGCATAGCCGATGTCGTCAACGGTACCAAAAATTCGAGCGACGCGATAAAATATATCGAAAAATATAAGATATTTGTCCTCGCGGGCGATGAGAGCATTGCCGATCCTACCGAGGTGCTTTCAAACGCCAAGACCGGCGAGTTCCTTGCGGCGGCAAGAGAGAAGTTTGATTATATTATCATCGATACGCCTCCTGTCGGAATCGTCGCTGATGCGGCTATATGCGCCAAATATATCGATTCGTCAATATTCGTTATCCGTGAGGATGTTTTCCCCGTTCCCGCGATACTTGAGGCTGTCAGCGACCTCACTCAGGGCGGCAGCGACCTTGCGGGATGCGTCTACAATATCTCGACCGACCGCAGCAAGGGCGGATATGGCAATTATTCGATCTCGAGCCGCAGATACGGCTACGGATATGGCTACGGCAAGCATTACGGGTATGGCTACGGTTACGGCAGTCATTCCGGCTCGCACGGCAAAAACAGCAAATAAACAAAAATATATCAGCCTTCGGTTCTTTTGTGAATCGAAGGCTGATTTCTTATCTTTTCGGTACTCCATGCGGGAACATCAGTTTTTCTAAATCACCCGCGCTCTTTTGGTATTGCGCTTCGGATATTGCTCCGTGTTGAAGGAGAGTGTCAAGCATATTTATCTGGCGTTCGTACAGGTCAAGTTTGTCTCCGCCTTTTCTTTGCGGCTCAACGCTCATGCCTGAACACCTCTTATCATCGGCGCATAGAAGTTAAACAGCTCGCGCGCGACTTCGAGCGTGTCCTCCTCCGAGGGCTGCTCGGGCTTGTAGGTCGAGAGCCACTTGTTCTCGAATTTTTCAACGCTCTTGTAGAACGAAGTTCCGTCGAAATCCTCGCGGTCGTTATAGCGGCGCTTGGTGGTTGTGAATGTGCATTTGCGCTTCTTGAAGTTGACCGCCATCTGCTCGAAGAACGAATACCAGCGCGGCAGATAGAAAGTCTTTATCATGCCGCCCCATTCTTTCCATGCGTAGTCATAGAGCTGCGAGGAGCGTGCGGGTCCCCAGAGGGTAAGCATATAAAGCTCGTTGAGCTCGAAATTCTGCCTGTCTTTGTCGGTGCAGGCATAGGCATTTGCCTGCCTGACATGCTCGCCGAGCGTCAGTTCGGGGCGCGTCATGAGCAGCCTGTCAACATCTTCGAGCAGGCGCACGAATGTGTTGACACTTTTTTCAAAAAGACTTATATTTTTGCTGTCAAATGCGCTTATGCTGCGCTTGTAGAGATCCTTTGCATAGTTGCTGAGCACCTGGCGTGTCAGATCGCAGACATCGAATCTGTATCCGTCCGTATCGGCGTGCTCGGCTTTGAGAAGATTTTCGAGCGCGTCGAGCAGCTTCTCGTTGTCATATCTCAGCTCAAAGACGTCGTTCGGCGCGGTGTGGCGCTGTTCATATGCAGGACGCGCGCAGATTATCGACGCAGTCTCGCGTCCTGTGCAAGCCTTGCTGTAGCAGGTCTCATGCATATCTTTGACCGCTTTGAAAAGGCATGATTCGTCACTGCCGTAGCGGCGGCGGGCGTAGTCTTTGAGCCATGAGTCAAGCTCCGGCTTGTCGCTTCGCGTGAGCATATCGGAAGCGAGGTCAAAATACAGCGGGTTCTGGAAAATACCCTCCATGAAAAGACCGGTGCCGACAATATTCGGATATTTTTCGCGCTCTTCCATGAACTTGTTTTCGGCGAGCGCGTCTATCGAACCGTGGAGTGTGTTTCTGTCGCCGAAGTTGTTGAGAGTGCCGCTGATGAAGTTGTAGCCCCAGAAGCCGTCGGTCTTTTCGCATTTGCTGCCGTCGATGTCGAGAATGAGCAGTTTGTCCTTGTCAACAGCCTTGACTATCGGCTCGCGCAGTGACCATGCCTGCATGACCCAGACCGCCTGAGAGTCGAAAGCTGTATACATCTCTGAAATAGCCTTTCCTACGTTCTGGAGATACTTGTCACCCTTTATCGGGGGCTTGTTCTCGTGGAACGGGTCGCAGGCATAATAGTGGTGCGCGCCGAAGAGCTGACGCTGCTTTTCAAGCAGAGCCATGCCGAATTTTCTGAAGTTTTTGTCGAGCGGGTCTATTTGATATGTTACGGGGAACCCGCACCATGAGGGGACATTGTATGCGTTCGTGTGCGGAAGCACGCGAAGAATTGTTGAGGGCACCTGACCCGAGCAGCCCTGCTGAATCGGTGTCATGCCGAGCTCGAGCTCGCGGTCAATTATCTTTTTGCCGAGTTCAAGGCGCTTGTCGACATATGCCTTGTCCGTCAGGCTGAAATAGCTGTCGAGATTGCCCATGAGCTGCCACGGCAGATATGCGGGGCCGCTGATAAAATTGAGCGCTCCGTCGTCCGTATATCCGAGGTCGCGCAGGGTGTAGAAAAGCACCGCCTCGTAGCCGACTATGCTCAGCGGCATATTTATTCCGCGCATAGCCATGTAGTCTATCTCGCGCTCCCAGCGCTCCCAATCCCACCAGCGGGCGGAATATGAAAATGTGCAGTAGTTCATGTAGGCGCGTTTATCCTGCTCGATAATGCGGACGGTCTTGCCCGCGGGCAGGGGAGCGTCGGTGATATTGCCTATCCTGTCGTTACCGCAGTGCGCAAGGTTAACATTGCAGCAGTCCTTCAGGTATCTGTAATATGCCATTGCAAGGCTTATCTTGCAGTCGCCGCGCAGAACTATTTTGTCGCCGCACGCCTCGATTTCATAGAAGCTCTTGCCCTCGCGCCTGTCCTCGATTTCGAGTGCGAATCGGTCGGCAATCTCCGGCGTATTTCTTTTAATCAGCTCTTGCATCAGTCTGTCCTCCAGCTATAAGAAAAAATTTTTATGTATTTCTAAGCGCATTTTCACGCTGAAAAGTCGATTTGTTGAATTGATTGTATAGTTGTTGTGATATAATCAAATGCGATCCAATTCCCGGAAGGTGAGAGAATGAAAAGTAAAATGACTTCAAAAGGCAGGGCGATGACCGCCGCCGTGTGTGCGCTTTCGTGCGCCCTGATAATCCTCGGCACATTTATAAAAATACCTTTGCCGATGATATCGATAACCTTGCAGCTCGAATTTGTTCTGCTCTCGGCTATGCTCCTCGGTGCGTGGCGCTCGGGGCTGAGCGTTGCGGCGTATATTATCCTCGGTCTCTGCGGAGTGCCCGTGTTTACCTACGGCGGCGGAATCGCCTGCGTGCTCAAGCCGTCGTTCGGTTTCATAATCGGCTTCCTTGTCGCGTCCGCCGTCACGGGATTCATCGTCGAGCATCTAAAGGAGCGCACATTCTGGAAGCTCTTCTTCGCTGCTATGGTCGGTACCGTGATAATATATATTATCGGTACTGTATATTTCTATTTTATCACCCGGCTCTATCTCAACACATATCCGGGCTTCATGAAGATGATGAGCGCCTGCGTGTTCACGACTTTCCCGAAAGATGCCGTGTTCTGCTTACTGCTCGCGTTCATAGCGAAGCGCGTCTATCCCGCAATAAGAAAGTATATCACCTGCTGACTATTGAATAGCCCAGAGTGATTTCGGCGGTGTTGCCGAGGCTGTCCGTGTCCGTCTCAACTGCCTTGAGATAGACCAGCGCGCATTCCTGCCCGTTACGCGACTGCCAGTCGGCGAGGCGTATAACGGTGCGGAATATCGAGAGCGGTCTGCCGTTTGAAGAGACGGCAGAATTGACTCGCTCAAATCTTGTTTGTGGCACAGCGTAAGTTTTGATAAAAGCCGCTTCCTCGCAGCTTCCGGGCTGCGGCGCGAAGCGGCTGTTTTTCATCGTCCAGAGGGCAAGACTGTGCCTGAGCTGACGCTCGTCCATCAGAGATAACATAGCTCTGACCCTCCATGCCGTATGGCTTTTTTATTTGCAGACTTTTGCGTATATCTCCTGCGTGGCTTTTTTCATCTCGTCCATCTGCTTCTCCATGTCCTCGACAAGCTTGAACTGCGTGCGGGCGCGGACAAGATTGTGCTCGGGATAGTCAATGCGGAAATAAGTGTCGCCGTTGAGATAGTCCCCGAGAAAACGCATTCCGCATTCGAGCGTCATGAGCTTCGACGAGAAGGGAAGATATTCAATCTCCGCGTCGGTCAGACTCTTGCCGGCGGCGGAAAGATAGCCCTCGGTGTAGACTTTGTAGAGCTCAATGTCGAAGTTTACTTTGTCGAGATCTTTCTCGTCCTCTGCGGCGGTGCTTGCGCCGAAGCGGATGCTGTCGCCGAAATCGTAGAGCGAGAGTCCGGGCATGACCGTGTCGAGGTCAATTACACATATGCCCTCGTCGGTCTTGTTGTCGAACATGACGTTGTTGAGCTTCGTGTCGTTGTGTGTGACTCTCAGCGGCAGTTCGCCGTTGCTGAGCATATCGACGAGGATACCCGTATCGCCCTCACGCGAGAGAACAAAGTCGATCTCTTCCTGCACGCCCGCCGCGCGACCCTTGAGATCATCGCCGACTGCCTTCTTGAAGTCGGCAAAACGGGAGCGGGTGTTGTGGAAGTTCGGTATGGTCTCGTGGAGCGTGCTGCTCGGATAGTCCGCGAGCAGGCACTGGAAAGTGCCGAAAGCCTTTGCGGCGTTGAAGAATGTTTTCGGGTCGTCAATGGACTGGCAGGCGTGCGCGCCGGTGATAAAATTGTAGCATCTCCAGCATTTGCCGTTCTCTGTTTTGAAATAGGGCTTGCCGTCCTTTGTGAAGAACACCCTGAGGCATTCGCGCTCCGGGTCGCCGCCGCGCTCGATAACTATGTTGCGCAGGTATCCCGTGACTCCGACGATATTCTCCATCAGCTCGTCTGGATTCTTAAAAACATTTGTGTTTATCAGCTGAACAAGGTAGCTTGTGCTGCTGCCGTCAGCATTCTTGAAATCGAGAACAAAAGTGTTGTTTATATGACCGTCGTTTGAAACGCGGTAGCCGATATATTCTCCCTCAAAACCGAATTCATCGATTATCTGCTGCAGCGGAAAGGGAGTGTTCTGCGTTTGCATCTGTATCACCTTTTGATTATTTTGATAGTGCCGAACCTTTCGGGATTGTGAAAGCCGAGAGAAGCGCTGTCAACAGGGAAGAGTGCACCGTAGTGCGGGGTCGGCGAATCGTCGGCGCATTTATAGAAATTGCCGCGTATCTCGCCCTCGCCGACCGAAAAATCGCAGCCGTAGAGCGACGATATCAGCCTCTCCGGGATGAACAGCTGAGCATGCCAGCCCTCTTTGTCTGTGTAAACTCCTGCGCTGACGCGCGGGGCCTCTGCGGTCAATTCTTTTATGAACACGCGACCGTTTCTCTCGATTCCGAACTGCGACAGATAAGCGCCGTTCGGATTCATCTCGAAGTTTATGTATTCGCTGCGCCCGCTGACGGGTGCGATGAACACTTCGAGGCAGCTGTCGGTATATACCGGATCGTCGCGCTTTGTGTATCTCGCGAGCACGGGGCTTTCGGAGCTTTCAAGAAAAGCATAGTAGCCCTCGTTTTTAACCGCGCAGAACCGCACGGAGCTCTCCGGGCGCGAATATCCGTATTTTTCCCAGTGAAAAGAGCTTATATCAAACCGGGGGATAAGCTCTTTCTCCGGTAAACTGTCAAATATAAAAGTGTTGTAGCCGTTCATATCAGAGCTTCTCGACGATAGCCTTGGTGTCTCTGGCTATGAGCAGCTCCTCGTTGGTGGGCAGAACGAAAACGCGGACCTTTGAATCCGGGGTCGAAAGCTCGCCCTCCTTGCCCTTTCTGAGCTCGAGGTTCTTCTCGCAGTCGATCTTGACGCCGAGATAAGTCAGATGGTTGCAGACATCCTCGCGCAGGTCGCAGGTGTTCTCGCCGATGCCGCCGGTGAAGACTATTGCGTCAACGCCGTCCATCGCGGCAACATATGCGCCGATGAACTTGCGGATCTGATAGCGCTGGATGCTTCTTGCAAGAGCGGCTCTCTTGTTGCCTGCCTCTGCGGCGGCGAGAACGTCTCTGTCGTCGCTCGATATGCCGGAGATGCCGAGAACGCCGGACTTCTTGTTGAGGATTTCAGCTGTCTCTGCGGGAGTCCAGCCCTCCTTCTCCTGAAGATAGGTGATAGCCGAGGGATCAACTCCGCCGCAGCGCGAGCCCATGATGAAGCCGTCGAGGGGAGTAAGACCCATGCTCGTGTCAATAACCTTGCCGTCCTTTATGGCGGTTATCGAGGAGCCGTTGCCGAGGTGGCAGGTGATGAGTTTTATGTCCTTGAGGTCAACGCCCATGACTTCCGCGCAGCGAGCGCTGACAAAGCGGTGAGATGTGCCGTGGAAGCCGTAGCGGCGGACCTTGTACTTCTCATAGTACTCATAGGGCAGCGGGAAAAGGAATGCCTCGGGGGGCATGGTCGAATGGAAAGCGTTGTCGAAAACAACAACTTCCGGAACATCCTCGCCGAAGACCTCGCGGCAGGCACGGATGCCCTGAATGTGAGCGGCGTTGTGCAGTGGAGCGAGATCGCACAGGCTCTCGATGCCGGCGATAACATCCTCGTCAACAAGAACGCTCTCTTTGAACAGAGAACCGCCCTGGACTATGCGGTGGCCGACAGCGGAGATCTCGGAGAGGTCGTCGATGACCTTGTAGGTCGAAGTGAGAACCTTCTCGACCTCGAGGAAAGCCGCAGTGTGGTTTTTGAGCTCCACGCTGTATTTGAATTCTCTTCCGTCGAAGGTATTGCCGCTGATTTTACCGTCGATGCCGATACGCTCGCAGACGCCCTTTGCTATAAGCTGCTCGCCGTCCATGTCGATGAGCTGATATTTAAGCGATGAGCTTCCGGCGTTGATAACAAGAATTTTCAAGAGTATTGCCTCCAAATAATAAAGATTTGCTTGAAACAAGCACGTTACTGATATATTATATATATTATAAAATGATTTTTCAAGCAGTTCTTGCAGAATTCCCCTGTCTTATTGTCGAAAAACGGAAAAGGAGTGAATCCGATGAGCACCGCAGGCATCGTTGCCGAATATAATCCGTTCCATAACGGCCACGCATATCATATAGCCCGCACGCGCGAAAACGGCGCGTCGGCGGTTGTGTGCGTGATGAGCAGCTGGTTCGTCCAGCGCGGAGAGACTGCGCTGATGCACCCGAACGCCCGCGCGCGCATGGCTCTGATGAACGGCGCGGATCTTGTCGTTTCGCTTCCTGTCCCGTGGGCGTGCGCCGCAGCGCAGACCTTTGCGAGAGGTGCCGTCGGGCTGCTCGACGCCATGGGGTGCGTCGATACGCTGAGTTTCGGCAGCGAATGTGCCGATATAGGACTCCTCCGAGCCGCATCCCGCGCGGTCGATGACTACACCGTGCGCGAGAGTATGCGCGCAAACCTGCTCTCCGGCGTGAGCTTTGCTTCAGCGAGACAGCGCGCCGTGGAAGAGCTCGATCCCCGTGTTGCATCGGTGCTCTCGTCGCCGAACGATACACTCGCTGTTGAATATATACGCGCGATAGATACGCTCAAATCCGAGCTCGCTCCGTTCGCCGTCAGGCGCGAGGGAGCGGGTCACGACAGCGGCGAGGCGGTGAACTCCTTTGCGAGCGCGTCGCTCATACGCACCCGCGTGAGGGCAGGGGAGAACTTTGCCGATCTCATGCCCGAAAGTGCCGCAGAGATACTGAAAGCGGAGATAGGGGCGGGCAGAGCGCCGGCGGATATCAACGCTCTCGAAAAAGCTGTCCTCGCGTGCCTGCGTATCTCAACGCCCGAAAAAATAGCCGCAGTGCCGGATATCTCCGAGGGGCTCGAAAATCGCATATATTCAGCCTCGCGCAGCGCATCCTCGCTCGATGAGCTTTATTCGCTCACAAAGACGAAACGCTATTCCCATGCGCGGATAAGGCGCGCCGTTGCGGCTCTTCTGCTCGGTATCGAAGCGTCCGACTGCGAGGGCATACCGCCGTATATCCGAGTGCTCGGCTTCAACTCCATCGGACGCGAAAAGCTGCGCGCCATGCGTTCGACCGCGAAGCTGCCGATAGTCATGCGTGCGGCGGATATAAAAAAATTAAACGACCGCGCAAAGCGCATTTCCGCTATCGAGGAGCGCGCCGCCGACCTGCTCTCTCTCGCTCTGCCGTCGATAATGCCGTGCGGAGCGGAATACACAGACGAGATATCGGTTATCTGATTTGCATTTAAGAATCAAACGTCGCATTCATACCGCTTTAAATGCGTTTCGTTCCATTTCTGTTGACAAGAAAAATAAGAGTGCTATTATATATTTGAAAGAAATTCCGACGGTGGTATAAAGCGCATAAAATCACACCGCCGCGGCTCCCATGCGGGGGAGCACCTTGTAGGGTGCGGCGACCCGACGCACCGCTGCCGCCGACGGCGGCACAAAATCTTCGCAAAGATTTATCCTACCGACCGTGCCATAGGCTCCCCTGCAGGGGAGCTGGATTGGCGAAGCCAAGACTGGGGGGTTGTTTCGCTTCGCTCAAAGTTATGCGGTAGGGGCGGATATCATCCGCCCGCGAAATCTGCACAAAATATATTGACCCGCACGTCAACGGGTCGTCGAGGTCGCCGACCCCTACAACCGACCCTGCACAAAATTATCACACCGCCGCGGCTCCCATGCGGGGGAGCACCTTGTAGGGTGCGGCGACTCGACGCACCGCTGCCGCCGACGGCGGCACAAAATCTTCGCAAAGATTTATCCTACCGACCGTAGGGGCGGATATCATCCGCCCGCGAAATCAGCGCAAAATTTATTGACCCGCACCCCACAACCAAGGTATAAAACGGCACTGCCGTAAAAAATAAAACGGAGGCAAAAAACATGAAAACAAAACGGAAAAACATTTTCAAGTCGCTTTTGGCTCTGACCCTTGCACTCATCATGGTGCTCGGCGTCGCGCCGATAAGCGAGCTTGTGGGCGTTGATTGGGCAAGCCTTTTCGCGCCAAAAGCCGAAGCACTCAGCCCCACCCACCAGGTCGGCGACATCGTCGAATTCGGCTCTTATCCGCAGAGCAGGGTCACGGATTCGTCGCTTGTTTCCGCCCTCGACGGCGTTTCAAAAACCTGGGTCAGCTACGGCTATTACAGCGGCGACGGCAGCTCTTCTGATACCATGGTTCAGGGCGATTGGATGAAATATGCCGACTTTACATATAACGGCACAAAATATCGCGCCGTCACCTTTTCTCAGTACAGACCGCGTTGGACAAGTGACTCGTCCTCTGCCAGCAAAACATATCAGGACGATAACGGTTATACTCCAAACAATATATACTATTTCAAATATGAGCCTTTGAAGTGGCGCGTCATCGACCCATCGACGGGTCTTGTTATTTGTGAGAGCATAATTGACTCTCAGGCTTACAGCAATACGATATATAAGTACGGCACAGATGAAAATGGTACAGCTTACTGGAACGACGCAGAGCATACCCACTATGCCAACGACTATGCCACAAGCAGCATCAGAGCGTGGCTCAACGATGATTTCTATAACACCGCCTTTTCCTCCTCGCAGAAGGCGAGTATTTTGACCTCCGAATTAGATAATAAAGCATATTCGACTTCATACAGCGAATACGACAGCGAAACCACCTACGACAAGGTTTTCCTGCTCTCTTGGAGCGAGATGCAGAACACCGCATACGGATTTTCTTCAAGCTCCGCCCGTCAGGCAAAGGGCACCGATTATGCAAAATGTCAGGGATTGTGGGTTAGCTCATCGAACGAATGTTCGAATCAGCGTTTGCGGTCTGCCGGCAGCTATTCTGACGGTGCTTGCGAAGTCAACTGCGACGGCGTCCTCCACTACTACTGGTATGTTAACTATACTTACTCTGGAGTTCGTCCCGCTTTAAAAATTTCAAATCTGGCATCCGGAATCTTTGAATCTAAACTCGAAAAGCTCTCCAAAAGCGAATATGCCGTTTTCGTGACCGGATCGGACGGCAAGCCCCTGAGCGGAGCGAAGGTCAAATGGAATTCCACGGAAAAGCTGACGGATTCCGACGGCATGGCGGCATTCAGTAAAAACACCGTCGGCGAGCCGCGCATAGTTGTTTCCAAGGATGGCTACTACACCTACGACACAAAAAATACAAACTACTCAAAAAGCAGCAGCGGCTTTGATGTTTTCTGCCTCTATAAAAAGGGCTCGCAGGATGCCTATAAGCTGCGCAACGCCGAATATGTCGGCAGCGCGCTCACTCAGGATATTCTCGTCGGCACAAAGCGCCTGAGCCTGAGCACAAAGGAGCAGACCTTCCGGATAAATTGCTCCGCAAATGTGCCCGGTTCCGTCTCTGAATACAGGCTGATGCAAAATGACAAAACCGTTGCAAGATCCACCGACGGCGTTTTCAATTCGCTTAAGGTCAAGAATTTTTCGAAGGGCGGCGGAATAACCGTCAAGGTCACCTCGACCTCCGGCGAAGAGGTCGAAACTCCGCTCAACCTCTCCTTTGTCGATGACAAGGCGGTTGATTCAAACTCGATAAGCCTCGGCAATTCGCTGAAGCTCAAACTCAGCAGTGATATTCCGTATCTCGGCGGCAGTGAAATTTCCCTTTCTCTCCCGTCTCTTCCCGTCGATGTCTATGTTGACGATGACGGCGAAGGCGGCTCCAAGATTCATGTCGGACTCAACGCGAACATAACCAATCACAAGAAAAAGCCCGATACCGGCTGGACAAAGCAGGACAAGGAGACCATAGATTCATATATCAAAGATCTCAAGGATACCATGAAGACCCTTAATGACTACAGCAAGGGTGCTAAAAAATATCTGAGCAGCGGCGACAAGTCCAAGCTCAAAAAAGTGATGAACAGCCAGAAAAAGTCAAATGTCCCGGGTCTCGATGGAATATCGATAGATTTTGTCGGCTACGGCGAGGGCACTTTTGGCAAGGACGGACTGACTACGGTTACAGTCAATCTTTATATCATTGCCGATATAAAGGGATATTCCATGACTCAGCAGATGACGGTTGGTGTTGTGCCGGTCGTTATAAAAATTGACGCGGGCATGAATGTCAAGAGCGCCGTCGTGGCGAGCTATGATTATCAGAAGCAGACCCTGTCCGGTGACTGCGCTCTGACTCTCAGCCCGTATCTCAAGGCATTCGGCGGAGTGGGTATCGGCAGTGTGGTAGGCGTCGGCGCATACGGAACAGCTACCGTAGATGTTGAGATTCAGATAATAGGCACGACCGCCCCCACCGGACTCAATAAGATCGACCTGACCGGTGAGCTTGGCATCAAGGCATATTTAGGTACTTTTGTAGCTGAAAAACCATTTGCATATAAGACATATCATCTTTATACAAGAACGAAGAAATCTCCCGCGCGCGCACCTGCGGCTTCAAATACGAATCTTTACGATGCAGGAAGCTATACTCTTCAGGATGTTTCCTATCTCAGCGGCGAATCCGAATGGATGCCCGGAAGAAGCTCCGGCAGGCGCAAGGCAGCCGCAAAGGATGCCTCGATAAAAGCACTTCTGACTCAAACATACAGAAACTCACAGCCGCAGGTCGTCAGCAGCGAAAAGGCGACCGTTATGGCGTATATCGGCGCGGACACCTCCCGCGACGCGGCGAACATAACGAGAGTAATGTATTCCGTTTATGACAAGTCCTCCGGCGCATGGTCTGAACCTGTTCAGCTCGACAGCAACGCCACCGCGGACTCAATGCCGTATCTCTATTCGGACGGAAAAGATATTTATATCATATATCTCGACTCCGCAAAGATATTCTCAGGCAATGTCACTCTCAAAGAGTACTTCTCGTCCCAGAACCTCGCGGCGGCAAAGTTCGATTCCGCTTCCGGAAGATTTGCCTCTGTGCAGAAGATTGCCTCCAGCGGCGAAAAATGCATCTCCGCCGAGCCGAGAATAACCGTCAACAACGGCGTTCTTACCGCCGCCTGGCAGTTGAACGGCAGCGACCCGTTTGGTCAGAATAACGAAAATTCCCTTGTGTATTCGACCTTCGACGGTTCTTCGTGGAGCGAACCGACCGAGATTGCCTCCGGTCTCAACACTATTGTCGATATCGCGGTTCAGGGCGATAATGTTTATTACATCTGCGACGCGGATAACGACCTCAATACCGCTGACGACAGAAAGCTTGTCAAAACGACCCTTGGCAAGAATGCTCAGACAATTGACAGCGGCATTTTGTCCTCCCTGAAGGTTACCTCTGACGGCATTCTTTATTGGTATTCGAACGGTACTTTCAATAAATATGACGGCACGACAGTGACCTCTGTTATAAACGGTCAGATTTCTGGTGCAACCGGTCGCTTTGCCGTTGTCGGGAACAAGCTGATGTTCCTTTCTGCCACGGATGCCGGTTCTGATATTTATGTCATAGAATATGATTCCGCACTCGGCTCTTACACTGAACCCGTGAAATATACCGATCAGACAAAATATATCGACACTTTCTCTGCCGCGTCCGTTGACGGCGAGATTATGGCGGTCATGACCAGAAGAGATGTCACCATAACCGAAGAAAATGTTGATGATAAGTGCGAACTTGCCTATACCGTACTCACCGAACGCCACGATGTTTCCGTGCGAGCGATAGATTATGATGAGGATGCGGTTGTTCCCGGAGCGTCTCTGCCCGTGACCGTTGAAATACGCAATGATGGAACGGAATATCTCAAGAGCGTTGATATCAATGTCACCGATTCGACCGGCTCCGTTGTTAAAACCACCTGCGCCGTTTCCGTTGCACCCGGCCAGACCGAGGAGGTGACTGTAAATGTCCCGATGAAGGATAGAATATCCATCGACACATACACATTCACGGCTTCCGAGACCGGTGTAGCCGACGCGGATAGCTCAAATAATTCAAACAGTATTAAGATAGGTTATTGCAAACTTGATGTTTCTGTAACTCCGATTGTTCTGGACTCGGTACATTATATTATCATCACTGCAACCAATGTGAGCAATGTTGCCTCCGGCGGTTCTCTGAAAATAAGCAATTCGACTTCGCCCGATAATGTCAAAACGGTCGAGTTTGAAAGCCTTGAACCCGGCGAATCCGTAATTTACAGGCTCGAAGTGAATGAAGAACTGCTCAGCGGAAGAAGAAACATCGTTACTGTTACGGCTGAAGCCGATGCCGAACAGCATGATCTCTATAGCCATACTGAAAACATCTATTGCAATCTTGATGAGTATACGTATGTTGAAACGAACGGCATAACTCTTGCGGCTCCCACTTCTCCCATCCCCGTCGGCGGCTCGTATCAGCTCGTTGCCGCTGCGCAGCCCGACGGCGCGTCGCTGTCCGATCTCGTGTGGGCATCCTCCGATCCGTCCGTCGCTTCGGTTGACGAAAACGGACTTGTCAAAGCTCTCTCCGTCGGCACCGCGACAATAAGCGTCACGGATACAGCATCGAACCTCTCAGCCGAGGTTGAGATAGACACGGTTCAGGTCATTGACTTCGGCGACGGCGGTACTACCATAAAGGTCGGAGAAAAGCTGATATACACTCCTGTGATACAGGAAGACTATGTCGATTATCATTATAGATGGAGCAGCTCGGACCCGAGCGTCGTTACTGTCGAGCCTAACAATGGCGAGCTGACCGGTATTAAAGAGGGTACCGCGACAATAACGATGACTCTCGTTGACGATGACGGCAATATCATAGCCTCATCCGATTTCACCGTAACGGTTGAGAAAAAGGACGGCTTCTTCAAGATTCTTTTCAGGATTATCACCGCTCCCTTCCGCGCGATAATCAACCTCTTCAAGAAGCTCTTCGGTAAATAAGCTTTTATTTCGCAATGCGCGGGATATCGGTCATCTGACCGTTTCTTGAATAAAAACTAAGGAGATTTTGTTTGAGACTTATCACAAAATCATCGGAGAGTGTGCGCTGACCGGGAGGTCGGCAAATAAAACACACTCTGCCGTCCTCCCGCAGCTCAATCTTCGGGAGGAAAAATGAATCGCGAAAACAAACGCAAACAGTATGAAAAAGGTTATTATAAGACTCACGCCTGCAACGAGACTTTTGTCTGCAAAGTGTGCGGGCGCACTGTAGTGTCGCAGGGCGCGGGCAGCGACCACAGAAATCACTGCCCGAATTGCCTCTCGAGCCTGCACGTCGACATCGAGCCGGGCGACAGAGCTTCGGACTGCGGGGGAATCATGGACCCCATAGCGGTCTGGGTGAGAAAAAACGGCGAATGGGCGATAGTCCACCGTTGCCGCAGATGCGGTGCGATGTCCTCAAACCGCGTTGCCGCGGACGACAACCCGATGAAGCTGATGAGCATAGCGATGAAACCGCTGTGCTCCCCGCCGTTCCCGATAGAGCGTATTAGAGAGCTGACTGCTTTAATGGGCGGAGACGGGGCGCTCGAATAACCCGAAAGAAAATAACGGAGTAGGTTTTGCCTGCTCCGTTATTTTTTATGTATATCAAAAAACGGTGCAGCCCGAGTGAGCTGCACCGCCGTGCTTATTGATTTGTCGGAGACAATCAGTCGTTGCTTCCGTTATTCTTGCTTGCGCGTCTTTCGATAAGCTCGTTGAGGATTCTTGTGTGCTCCTTATCGGTGAGCGAATACTTGAGAGTGGGGATAGCGGAGAGCAGCATACCGATTGCGGGCGGAATGGAAATAAGCAGGAACATCGCCATTGCGTATTTTCCGTCGTTTGCCTCGTAGAAATGATACTTTCCTGCCGCCAGGTCGAGGTTAAGAGTCTCGATGTATTCGGCGGTGTAGTGAACAGCCGAATAAATGAAGCCGGAGATGAGCGAGGAAACGCCCATTGCAAGCTTGGTGATGAAGGACTGGCCGGAGAAGAACACGCCGTCGGTGCGAACACCGTTCTTGTACTCCTCGTAGTCAACGCAGTCTGCTATCATTATCGACTGGAGAATGTTTATCGAGCCCATTGCCCAGGAAGCCGCGAACATCATAATAGCCATCAAAACGACATAAACCATGTTCTGCATAAGGTTGCCGCCGGCTATTTTATAGACGACAAAGATCATTGCATAGGGAACTGCACCGGCGATTGAATAGAAGTTATAGAGCTGCTTCTTGCCGAACTTTGCGGACATCTTCGGCGTGGCGGCAGTACCGATGATCATACCGCCGAGAAGGCCGATAGCCATAACCAGAAGCTGAACGATTTTTATAATCTGAAGCTGGCCGTCAACAACAAGATTGGCAAGGTTGTTGTCGAAGAAGTAGTACATAACGAGCGACAGACCGACAATCGAGAGAAGCATGATGGGGCTTCTGAGAATGCCCGAGAGGAGGAGCCTTCTGAACGGATCGTTGGAGATCGCGATTTTGAAGTTCTCCTTCATGGTGTACTTCTTTTCGGACTGCTGAACTCTCTCTTTTACAGAGAAGCCGGAAAACTGGAAGAGAATAGTTGCGAATATCGTAAGGATAACGGCGATTATGATATAGGACATCTTGTCCGCATGAATAAGGTCAAGGCCTTTCTTCTCCTGGAACATGGGGGAGAGAGCCTTTCCTGCGAAAGTGATGAGCATGCCGATAGCGCCGAGGTTTGCGACTATACGGGCGAGCGAAAGAGCCTTTGCTCTGTCGTTCTCATCGTCGGTCATAAGCGAGGTTACACCCCAGAGCGGAATATCGCCGACGGTGTAGCACATACCCCAGAGAATGTAGGAGATTGCCGCCCAGGCGATAATCAGTACATGCGCACCGGTCGATGTGTAGTCGGTGTATGTCTTGTTGCAGAATGTGAGAATGGTAATGATTCCTATCGGGATCGGGACGAACATGAGGTAGGGCTTGCACTTACCCCACTTTGTTCTGGTGTGGTCAACTATCGAACCCATCATCGGGTCATTGATAGCATCCCAAACGCGGGCGACGAAGAATATTACCGAGATGGCCATCGCCGGCAAAAAAATAATTGACTGCCAGTAGTACTGGAGTCCGCCTGCGATGATGTTGTAGATGATGTTCTGTCCTGCGAGACCTACTAAGTAACCTGTCAGCTCTTTGCCGGTGTAGGTGTTGTGCTTAATAGCTCCGCTCGGCGCCTTGTTTTTTCCTTTGCTCATTTCTACCTTCCTTTTGTGTGGTTTTTCGATACGGTTTTTATGTGCGAATTCATGTGCAAAATTTTACACATAATTTTAAAAGATTATACCATATGTAAAAAGGCTTTTCAAGTATACGGAGATATTTGAGCAGGTTTCACAAAAGGGGCGGCGGCAATTTGGTCAAAATACCGACACGTGTTGTTCAGTGTTCCCGAGACGAAACTTTAAGGGCAAAAAACGTCTCCATGCAGCCCGGCTGCGGAAAGTTTGTTCCGCAAAGAAAAATACCCCGTCCGAAAGAACGGGGTATTGGTGCCGGTGACCGGGGTCGAACCGGTACGGTGTCGCCACCACCGGATTTTGAGTCCGGCACGTCTGCCAATTCCATCACACCGGCGGGTATTCCGAATGCAAGTATTATACACGATATCATTTCGAAAATCAAGATAATTTTCCGCGCCGGCGATTTATTTCAACACTCCGCCCGTAAATTGACCTTTTTGTGCAAACTGTGGCAAAAACAGAACGCTTTTTGTTGAAATTAACGGTTGAGTATAATATAATAAACTCGGTATACTGTATCGGAAATTTTGCGCTGCGGCGCACGGACGGAGGTGAGGCGGATGCACAAGGGCAGACTCGGTGTCGCTGTGCTCCTGCTTTTTGCCGCCGTTTTTTGCTTTTCTGGCTGTAATATAAAGTCGGACGAAAAGACTGTGTTTGTCCGCGATACGGACCCCGCCTATATTGACCTGCTCCGCGACATCGCGCCCGACTGCACCCTCCGCGACGGCAAAGGCCTCTCATCTCTGCTCTCGTCCGTTGACGGAGAGGATAAGGCGTTCGCCCTCTTTGACGTTCAGGCACGCGCCTCGAAAGACGCGGGGACGGGCGGAATTTGGTACGAGCATTTTGCCGCCGCCGCCGTTATCGCCGTTGACCGCTCGCGCTTTGACGGGGAGATAAAAGGCTGGCGCGATCTCGAAAATATATCCTGTCCTGTGGGCTTTACGTCCCGGTATGAGCGGATGCTTTTTGCCGCCGTGTCCTACGGGCTTGAGAAGAATTATATGTCCGGCGAGGCGGTCGGCCTGCTGCATAAGCTCAACAAAAGCGGAAGGCTGAGCTACGACAAAATCGACGCCCCCGTCAATATCTGCTGGGATTACCAGGCCGCGCTTATGAAGCGCGAGGGAAAAAATATCGAAATAATAATCCCCTCCGAGGGCACTTTGCTCTACGGAGTCGGCGTCTTGTCGGGCTATGAGATGAAGTTTTCGCAGAATGCCGGGGATGCAATCGCCGCGGCGGGCTTCCGCGCCGACAAAGCTCAGGGCGAAAACTATCCGTCTCTGTCCGAATACGGGCGCGCCGAAAGGGTAGGCGATGCCGTAGAATTTGCGAGGCAGACGGAGAATTTTATCAGCGTTTTCAAACGCGGAGTGTTCAGAAGCCGTCTGTATTCCTCTGCGGAATCGTTTGAGCATAAGCTCTTGGGCGCGGCTGTCATAATGACGGCGATAATCTGGATGGGCTTTGCCCTGCGCAGAGTCCAGCGCAAGGATATCCGAATGCTTGTCCGCGCGCTCGGCGGCATGGTTATAGCCTGGATGCTCGTCTGTATTTTGAAATATCAGACGGACGGGAACCCCGTTATGGGGCGCTATCTCTGGTATGCCTATTATGTTTTTATGATGGGTCTGCCGCTTCTTATGCTTATCCTGTCTCTGATGACCGATTCCTCCGGGAATGTTCGGCAGCGCAAGATATTTGTCTGCTCGGGCTTTGCCGTCTATGCGGTTTTACTTTTGACGGTGTTCACAAACGACCTGCACGGCTGGGTTTTTAAGTTTGAAGATATAAAAACCTTCAGCGGAGGCTATACATATAACTTCGGTTATTATCTTATTTTTGCCTTTATCGTCGCGGCGGTGATTTTGTCAACCGCGATTTTGGTGCGAAAGGCCATGCGCGGCTTCAACCGTTCGAGGCTCGTTCTGCCGATACTCAGCGAGGTTCTTCTTTTCGTTTACTGCGCGGCATATGCCGCAGGCGTTCCCGTGGCGCGCGACAGCGATATAACAACCGTCTCGTGCATCTTTGCACTCGCGTTTGCGGAGCTTGCGATGAGAACGGGACTTGTGCCCGTCAATCAAAAATATGCCGTGCTCTTTTCCAATTCACCCCTGAGAATGCAGATAATCGACTCCGAGGGCAATGCCGAGTTCAGCTCTGCCGGTGCTCGGCCGATATCACGCGAGGATTGGGAAAAGCTCCGCGACGATATAAAGCATCCTCTTCTTCTGCACGGCGATACCCTGCTCTACGCCGACGGCATACCGGGCGGCATGATAGTTTGGCAGGAGAGTATCGCCGAGATACTCAATATGCAGCAGGAGATACGCGAAAACGTCTTGAAGCTGACCTCCGCAAACAAGCTCCTTGTCACGGAGCGCGAGAGCAAGTACAGGCTCGCCGCGGCGGAGGAAAACGTGCGCCTCATGGAGCTTTTAAACGCCGAGATGGAACGCCACCTCGAGCGCATGAACGATATGATAGACGGGCTTGAACGCTCGAACAACAAGCAGCGGGACATCGCCCGGATAACTCTGCTGATGTGCTACATAAAGCGCAGATGCAGCCTGTTCTTCAAGGAGCAGGAGGGCGGGGATATGCCTGCGGAGGAGCTGGCCGTCTATATCGACGAGCTTTCCGAGTTCGCGTCCTACGCCGATATCAGAATAAGCACCGTTTGCACCGCAAAAGGTTCTCTGTCTCCGCGCTGCGGCAGCGTGATGTACGATTTCTTCTATTCCGTGCTTGATTCGTGCGCGGGTGAAGAAAATACGCTGCTCGAGCGTCTTGCAGATACAGACGGCATGACGGAGATGAAGCTGCTCCCCTCATCCTTTGACGGCGACGAAGAGTTTATGAGCGACGAACTGAAAAAGGCAGTCGAGGGTGTCGGCGGCACAGTGTCGGTAAAGGATCTCGATGAGACTGCGGGCATCAGTCTGCGCGTGCCGAAGGGAGGGAAAGCGCCTTGATGTTTTTATACTCTCTCACGGAGCCCGCCAGAGTGCTCATATGTATGATATCCGTTTTCTGCGTCGGCTTTCAGACGGCTGCGTTCGTCTATACGGTGGTGCGCAGTACATTCAGGGATAGAAAACGCACGGCCGCATATATTTCTCAGACAGCGGTCACGGCTCAAAGCTTGGTTATGCTCATTATCGTCGCGCGCGCTCAGCTGAACGCTTGGATGTTCCTGCCCGCGGGCAGCGAATATGAGGCGATGAGATACGGCGTGTTTGCGGCGGTTGCCGCGTCGTGCATAGCCGTAGCCTGTGTCGGCCGAGTCTATGATGTTCTGCTCTGTGCGGTCGTCTCGTCCGTCTCCCTGCCGTATATAGACCTCCTGCCGTACAAAGCGGCGGCGGTCATCTTCTGCGCGGCGGAGTTTCTGTTGATTGCCCGCGCGCTGCTGCTTATGCGCGTGTGCCGCAGGGATATAAAAAACGAGCTGTCGCGCGATTCCGTCAAGCTCGCGCTCGATGAGCTCCATTCGGGTCTGCTTTTCTGCGAGCCGGACGGAAATATACTGCTTGTAAACGGACGTATGCAGAGGCTCATGCAGGTGCTCTGCGGCGAGGTTTACAGGGACGGAAAGAAGTTCTACGAACGCCTGCTCTCGGGCGATGTCTCGGACAGCTGCAGCTCCAATGTTATCGACGGAAAAACCGTGTTTATCCTGCCCGACGGCAAGGTCTGGTTCTTCACAAGATGCGATATATATATTAAAAACAGACGCTATGTTCAGCTTTCGGCGGCGGACGTTACCGAGCAGTGGATGCTCACGAATGAGCTCAACGCCCAGCGCGCCATGCTTCAGAGCAGAGGACTCGAGCTCAAGGAGATGATATCCGAGGTTCGTTTTCTATGCCGCGAGGAGGAGATGCTGAGAATCCGCAGCCGCTTCCACGATATTTTGGGTCAGCGCCTCGCCCTGCTTTTCCGCAGCCTGCGCGAGGGCGAGGAGCCCGATGAGGAGCTTATTCGCAGATTCGCCTATAACCTGCCGGAGGAGCTCAGCGGCAGGGAGGCTGTGACTACCGCCGCCGACAGATTGGAGACTCTCTGCCGACTCATGCAGGAGATAGGCGTGACGCTTATTATAGATGGAAACCTGCCCGCAAAGGAGAGCCTTGCGTGGCTCGGTATGGATATAATAACCGAGGCGGTGACAAACTCCGTGCGCCACGGACTCGCGTCGGAGGTATACATATCTCTCGGACAGAGCGGCGGCAATTTCTCCATGAGGATAACCGACAACGGTATTCCGCCTAAGTCCGAGCCCGTCGAGGGCGGCGGACTCAGCTCGATACGAAGAAAAGTCGGGCTGTTTGACGGCAGCGTGAGAGTTGAAACGAAGCCCCGATTTGTCCTTTCAGTCTTTATTCCCGGAGGTGAAACCCTGTGACAAAAGTGCTGGTTGTCGATGACCACGAATCAATGCGCGAATCCCTTGAGCGCCTGTTTAACGAGAGCGGGGATTTCTGCGTTGTCGGCGGGATTTCCTGCGCCGACCATGCAGTGAGAATGTGCGGCGAGCTCTCGCCGGATATAGTCTTTATGGACGTCTGCACCGAGGGCGGCGCATCGGGACTTCGCGCAACAAAAGAGGTGCGCGACGCCTTCCCGGATATAAAAGTGATAGTTATGACCGCCTTTGACGAGATATCCTATGCCCCGCGCGCAAAGGAGGCGGGCGCACACGCATTCATATATAAGAGCCGCAGCCTCTCCGAGTTCGAGCAGACCGCGCGCGACGTTATGTCGGGCGGCGGGTGCTTCCCCGAGCCGAAGACCATCCCCATGCCGCAGGGCGAGGCGCCGCTGACGGAGCGCGAAATGGAGATACTGCGCCTGATGTGCAAGCATATGACCAACAAAGAGATTGCCGCCGAGCTCTATATCAGCGAGGACACGGTGAAGTACCACAAAAAGAATATGCTCGCAAAAACAGGCTTCGCAAGGTCGGTCGATCTCGCTTTCTACATGATATCAAACGGGTGGATAAATCCGCTCTATTGACAATACTACCCGTTTCGGGTAGTGCGTATTCTTTTTTGTTTTGTTATAATCAAACCGGCGAAATATTTCGGTGAGTGTGCAATAAAATGAAACATCTGAAAAAGCTTACGCTCCTTCATTCAAACGATATGCACGGCGACTTTATGGCCAAGGAGGTCGATGACAGGCTTATCGGCGGGGTCTCCATGCTCTCGGGCTATGTCGGCAAGGTGCGCCGCGAGGAGCGAAATGTAGTCTATTCAATCTCCGGCGATATGTTCCGCGGCTCGCTCATAGACAGCGAGTACAAGGGACTGTCGACCGTTGAAATAATGAATATTTTAGCGCCCGATGTCGTGACCCTCGGCAACCACGAGGTGGATTACGGCATAGCGCATCTTTTATTTATAGAGCGCTGCGCAAAGTTTCCGATAATCAATGCGAATATATATCTGAAAAATAACGGCACGCGCCTTTTCAAATCCCACGAGATTCTCGAGATTGACGGCATGAAGGTGCTGTTTATCGGACTTCTTACCGAGCAGGTGCTCTCGCAAACAAAGCAGGATAAGCTCATCGGCTCGTTCCTCGATGTCTATGAGGCGGCGGCAGAGGTCGGAAAGATATGCAACAGCTATCAGTCCGTCGATATAGACTTTACGGTTCTCCTGACCCATATCGGCTTTGAGGCGGACAAGGAGCTTGCCGCGAATCTCGACCCGCGCTGGGGAGTCGATATTATAATCGGCGGCCACAGCCACACAATGCTCAGCGAGCCTGCGGTAGTCGCCGGGATACCGATAGTTCAGGCGGCGAACGGCACCTCTCAGATAGGCCGCTTTGATATCATGGTCGATACCGACGACAATTGCATAGACAGCTACACCTGGCAGCTCGTTCCGATAAACGAGGACAACTGCGAGCGTGACCTTCAGTTAGAGCGGGTCATAGAAAAATATAAGAATCAGACGGATGTGAAATACAGTCGGGTAGTCACCCGCTTCAAAGAGGAATATTTTCATCGCAAACGCAACGAGGAGACGCAGATAGGGCGCATATTCAGCGATATTTTCAAGGATGCGCTCGGTCTGGATATAATGCTGCTCGGCTCGGGCAGTATCAGATACGAGCAGTTAGGCCCCATAGTCCAGCTCCAGGATTTGGCGGAGATATTCCCGTATAAAAATGAAATAGAGCGCATATATCTGACCGGAGAACAGCTGCGCTCGGTGCTCATGTATATTCTGCGCGACGAGGCGCTCGACGGAAAAACGGAGTTCTACCAGCTCTCGCACGGACTCAGGGTCGTCTATTCCCGCTCGGAGAAGAGACTGCTCAATGTCGAGCTCAACGGAAAAGAGATCAAGCCAGAGCAGCTCGTCAGCGTAGGGCTTCAGGAATACGATATGATGAATATGGACAAATTCTTCGGCATAACGCGAGCCGAAGCGGAAAAAAACGGGAAGATAAAGACCGTCGCCACCTCATGCTTCGATGTGCTTGAGGAAAATTTGAGCGATATGGAGCTTGTCTCCGACCCTTCCGACCGCAGGCTTTTTGTTGTGCGGTAAAATTGCATATCCGAGCCTTTTCGCATTCTTCGATCAAAACTACTCCGAGGGGGTAGTGTGCTCGGACATTTTTTTTGATATTATATATGTGCAGTATTTGGGATGTATTTGAAGAAAGGGGAGACAAACCGTGAGAAAACGCGATTTCGGGGGCTTTATGCTCTGCTTTTTGATGAACCTCGTATTCAACCTCGGCTGGTCGGTGCCCGCGTGGATATTGCTTGCCGCCCATTTCATCCTTAAAATTTCCATATGGTGGTTCGCTTCGCTGCTCATAATATGGTTTTTTATCATATTGCTGCGCACTCTGCTCATCAGCTGGGCGGGTGACTGCGCGAGTGTGCGGGATGAGTCGAAAAAGAATCTGAATCCCTATTCCGCCTCGTCGTCGAGCTTCGGCAGGGCGGACAAAAAAGAAGAAACCCGCGAAAAGGAGGCTTGACCCCGTAATGAAAAGACTGCTGATAACGGCAGCGGTTCTGTTGACGGCGGTTGCCCTTATGCTGTCGGCAGGCTGCGCTAAGGACAAAAAACCGACCCCCGAAACGTCGGACGGCACGACCGCAGAAGCGGCGATATCCTCAACCTCTTCCGAAAAAATGACGCTTCCGTCGAATATTTCGGGAACGGAGATAAAGCGCGGCGAGAAGTATGACATACCCTTGGATGAGGCGGTCAAACAGATGCGCGAATGCAGCAAGGGCTTCGCCGAATATATCGATTCCGGCATGGCGATTTTGGATACGGGCGAGTATATGGAGCAGGACGGAATCCGCTACAATATCTATGCCCTCGGCACAAGCGGCGAAGACAGCTTCGTGCGCGAGATAAATGTGTGCTTTAACCACCTTGACAGGGTGGTATATGAATATGACGCAATTTCCGACCTGTGGACTTTGCTGCCGTGAACGGAGGTTTGAAAATGAAGAAAAACATTTCGGCAATCTTGTCGGTTCTTCTGGTCCTTGTCCTTGCCCTCACCCTTTTTGCCTGCGGTAAAACGGGCGATACCGATGAGACGACCGGCGACGGAGATATGCAGACTACCGAGGAAGTTATGACGGAGTACGATGTGACGAAGGATGCGTTTGAGCTCTCGCTCTATACCGATTCAAGCTCCGCGTCATACAGGGCTCTCGGCGACCCGGTGCAGATTTTTAAGACCGGGAGCGCGATTTATCCGAACGACAGGATACGCTTTGTCTCGAATGTTGACGGAGTCACCGTCACGCTCGTAAAGCTCAAGTATAACGAAGCCGATAACGAGATGGAGTCGGACGGTATCCTTTTCTCGGTGAAGGTCAAAAAGGGCGAGGTTTATGAGTTCGACGGCAGCCTTGCCGAGACTGTTCCCACCGCCGCCATAGAAGCCGAAAAGGGCGGCATGGCCGCGAGAAAAGTGCTCACATATGACGGACGCGACGGAAAAACCGATTATGTTTTGAAGAGCGAGCCGCTGCTCTTTGACGAAGCGGTAGGATAAACAGTCAAAAAGGGGACTCACCCCGCGAAATAATATAATAAATAATATTGCAAAGGAGTTTTTATTTATGGGACTTATTAAAGCCGGTGCAGGCGCAGTCGGCGGCGTTCTTGCCGATCAGTGGAAGGAATTTTTCTATTGTGAGGCAATGCCGAAGGAGCTTCTTGTTACCAAAGGACAGAAGCGCGTAAGCGGCAGATCGTCAAACACAAAGGGCAGCGACAACATCATCACAAACGGCTCGGGTATAGCCGTTGCGGACGGACAGTGCATGATGATAGTCGAGCAGGGCAAGGTAGTCGAGTTCTGCGCGGAGCCCGGCGAGTTTACATATGATGCCTCCACGGAGCCCTCGATTTTCTCTGGCTCTCTCGGTGACAGTATTAAAAAGACATTCCAGACCATCGGTAAGCGTTTCACCTACGGCGGCGATACCGGAAAGGATCAGCGTGTCTATTATTTCAACACCAAGGAATTGATGGACAACAAGTTCGGCACTCCGAACCCGATTCCGTTCCGTGTCGTCGATTCGAAGATAGGCCTTGATATCGATGTCGCAGTCCGCTGCTCGGGCGTATATTCCTATAAGATAGACGACCCCATGCTCTTCTATACCAATGTCTGCGGCAATGTCGAGCAGGATTATACCCGCGAAGAGATAGACAATCAGCTCAAGACAGAGTTCATCAGCGCGCTTCAGCCCGCTTTTGCTCAGCTCTCCGACCTTGAGCTTCGTCCCAATCAGATAGTAGCTCACAACACCGAGCTTGAAACCGCTATGAACGCCGCCCTCTCCGCAAAGTGGAGCGAGCTGCGCGGACTCAAGGTCGTCACAATAGCCCTCGGCTCGGTCACCCTCCCCGAAGAGGATGCGGAGCTCATCAAGCAGGCTCAGCGTGCAGCTATCATGCGCGATCCCACCATGGCGGCGGCAACCCTTGTCGGCGCTCAGGCGGACGCCATGAAGACCGCGGCCGGCAACCAGGCAGGCGCAATGACCGGCTTTATGGGCATGGGCATGGCTATGAACGCAGGCGGCGGCATGAACGCCCAGAACCTGTTCGCCATGGGTCAGCAGCAACAGCAGCAGGCTCAGCAGCAGGCGGCGCAGCAACCGACGGACGGCCCCGATATGGCACGCTGGAAATGCTCGTGCGGCAATATGGTGTCCGGTAACTTCTGCCCGAACTGCGGCGGAAAGAAGCCCGCTCCCGAGCCGGCGGCAGGCGCTTGGAAATGTCAGTGCGGCGCTACCGCGACAGGCAAGTTCTGCCCCGAATGCGGCTCTCCGAAGCCCGCTGACGCAAACGGCTGGACCTGCTCGTGCGGAACCGTCAATAAGGGCAAGTTCTGCCAAAGCTGCGGAGCCAAAAAGCCCGAGGGCGCTCCTCTCTACCGCTGCGATAAGTGCGGCTGGGAGCCCGAGGATCCATCCAATCCCCCGAAGTTCTGCCCCGAGTGCGGAGATATATTTGACGATAACGATAAAAAATAAGACAGCCGATGAAGGCGCTGCTCATAATTTTGATTCTGCTCACGGCGCTCATATTGGGCGTTGCCACAGGCGTGCGGTGTCACCGCCGCTTAGCGAAAAAGCAAGCTTCGCCGAAAATCTCCGAGCTGCCACATATCCCCGAGGACGCTGTGCTTAACAGCCTCAACCGGGGACAGAGGCGGGAGAGAATGTGTATGACGAAGCGGACAGTCTGCTTTGCGTAGGCCGGCTTCTGCCCGACGGCAGCGTTATTTCGATGAAATATAACGGCATGGGTGAAAAAGAGCTGTTTGAGCTGCTGAAATCGTTCTTATGACACGGTTTGCAGGCTGACAGCGCAAAACTGGTCGTTACTGCGACCGAAAAAATAACAGGAGGGAAACACTATGGGATTATTTGATAAGAAATATTGCGATATCTGCGGCGAGAAAATAGGACTTCTCGGAAACCGCAAGCTTGAAGACGGCAATCTTTGCAAGAACTGCGCCGCGAAGCTGTCTCCGTTCTTCAGCGAACGCCGCCGCTCGACGGTCGAGGATATCAAGCGTCAGCTCGCTTACCGCGAGGAAAACGAGAAGCTCGTCAGAGATTTTAACCCCGACGTGATGTTCGACGGAAGCAAAAAAGTGTATATCAGCACTGCCTCCGAGGCGTTTATCGTTACGGGAAGCTCGAATTGGCGCAGCGCCAATCCCGATATCATTAAGCTTTCGCAGGTTGTTGCGGTCGACACAAATATAAAAGAAAACAGGGAAGAGATATTCTTCGAGGATTCCGACGGAAACAGAAAGAGCTATCAGCCGCCCCGCTATGAGTGCGACTATGAGTTCGATGTGGTTATCCGCGTGAACTCCCCGTGGTTTGACAGTATCGAGCTTGAGATAAGCGACGGCAGCCGCCCCGACAGCCCGTATACCGACCTCTACCGCGAGTATGAGCGCAAGATGAACGAGCTCAAGGATATACTTCTGCGCCGTGATAACCGTTACCGTACATGGGACGGCGACGGCATGATGAACCGCACGGTATACGGCGGCGACAGACCGTCGAATCCCGCCCCCGGATATGCGGCAGGTTATGCGGCAGCGACTTCGGCCGGATATGCGGCCGCCCCCGCGCCTCAGCAGCAGGCGGCAGCGGCAGCTTGGATGTGCCCGTCCTGCGGCGCACAGAATACAGGCAAATTCTGCGCAAACTGCGGCTCTCTGAAGCCCGCTTCGGTTAGCGGCTGCCCGAATTGCGGCTGGTCGCCCGCGCCAGGTCAGGCTATGCCAAAATTCTGCCCGGAATGCGGCAAGCCGCTCGCCTGATAAAGCAGTGGTAATCGGCGTCCCGAAAGGCGGAGGTTTAATGCGGCGGAGGATATAGGTTTTATGGCGTTTACGCAGGTGGGCTGTAAGATTTATCTTCGGCAAAAGAACCGCGCATTTGTGTGTGTATCGCCGACCTGCGTAGCTGCAAATACAATGAACAGCTTTTGAAAACGGCAAAAAACAAAAGACCGTTAGTTCGACTTTTCTTTATGTCGGTACCGAAAATTCCATGCGGCTTTTGCGGCGGTAAAAACATAAAGACGCTTGACGGTTAATGTTCTTTTAAGAGAGGAGTTTTTTAATGCAAACCTTGCAGGAATATAAATGTCCCTGCTGCGGCGGCGCAATAGCTTTTGACAGCACGCTCCAGAAGATGAAGTGCCCTTTCTGCGACACTGAGTTTGAAATGGATGCGCTCAAGAGCTATGACGCCGAGCTTCAGGGCGAACAGGCGGACAATATGGAATGGGAGACCTCCGCGGGCAGCGAGTGGCAGGAGAGCGAGATTGAGGGGTTACGCTCTTATGTATGCAAATCCTGCGGCGGAGAGATAGTGGGCGATGCCAATACGGCGGCAACGTCCTGCCCGTTCTGCGGCAATCCGGTAGTCATGATGAACCAGTTCGCGGGCTTGCTCAAGCCCGACATCGTGATCCCGTTCAAGCTCGATAAGAAGGCGGCAAAGGCGGGGCTGATGAAGCACCTCAACGGAAAGAAGCTTCTGCCTAAGGTTTTCAAGGATCAGAATCATATCGACGAGGTAAAGGGCGTCTATGTCCCGTTCTGGCTCTTTGATACCGATGTCGACGCGCAGGTGCGTTACCGTGCAACCAAGGTTCGCACATGGAGCGACGAGGATTACAGATACACCGAGACGAGCTATTATATGATTCATCGCGGCGGAAGCGTCGGCTTTGAGCATGTCCCGGTGGACGGCTCATCCAAAATGCCGGACGATCTCATGGAGTCCGTCGAGCCCTACGATTATTCCGATGCTTTGGATTTCCAGACGGCTTATCTTGCGGGCTATTTTGCGGATAAGTACGATGTGACCGCCGAGGAGAGCATCGACCGCGCCAATCAGCGCGTCAGGCGCTCCACGGAGGATGCCTTTGCCTCGACGGTTCAGGGCTATGCAACGGTCAATGCCGAGAGCAGCTCGGTGCAGTTCCATGGCGGAAAGGCAAAGTATGCGCTCTATCCCGTGTGGCTGCTGAACACGACCTGGAACGGAGAAAAATATACCTTTGCCATGAACGGACAGACCGGCAAATTCGTCGGCAATCTTCCGCTCGATAAGTCGGCCGCCACAAAGTGGACGGTGGGACTCGCCGCGGCGCTCAGCGCTGCCGCCTGCGGCATTGCGTGGCTTCTGCATTTTGCAGGAATACTGTAAAGGAGGGATAACAATGAAAAAGAGAATACTTGCGATGATATTTGTCCTTGCCCTCTGCTTCTGCACGGTTATCCCGGCTTTTGCGGTGGATGCGGACGGCTTTGTAAGCGAATACGAGCGCGTTCAGGATATGGCGAAGCTCCTCTCGGAAAGTGAGAGAGAAGCCCTTATAAAAACGCTCGACGAGCTCAGTGAACGTCAGAAAATGGATGTAATAGTCGTGACGACCAAAACGTTGGATGGCAAAAAGCCCATGGAATATGCCGACGATATCTATGATTATTGCAAATACGGCTACGGAGAAAAAAGAGACGGTCTGCTGTTCCTCGTCAGCATGGAGGACCGCGACTGGTGGATATCCACCTGCGGCTACGGCATAACCGCGTTTACGGATGCCGGAATCCAGTATATCGGCGAGCAGATGGTAGAGGATTTGGGTGACGGCAACTATGCCGCCGCATTCAACACCTTTGCTGAGCTCTCCGATGATTTCATCACAAAGTCAAGAGAGGGAGAGCCCTACGACAAGAGCAATCTGCCCAAGGGACCTCTTTCGATAGTTTGGATTTTGATCTCGATTTTGGTGGGCGTCGGCCTTGCGATGTTTATAGTCGGCAGGATGAAAGCGCAGCTCAAGACAGTGCGCTTCCAGGCGGCGGCAGGCGACTATATGAAGAGCGGCAGCCTTAATATAACGGAGAGCAAGGACACGTTTCTGTACAATACCGTTACGCGCACGGCAAAACCGAAGAATACTGACAGCGGCAGCTCCGGCGGAAGCAGTACGCATACATCTTCCTCCGGAGAGACACACGGCGGCGGAGGCGGTAAGTTCTGAGCCGCCGCAAAGAAAGCGAGGTGTCTATGAAAAAAGCAACAGCAGTTTTAATCTTCATTCTCATCTTAGCGACATTTGCGTTAACCCCGTCGCTTGCTGCGGGTAATATAGTGATTACCCGTCAGCCGCAGAACGGAACCTTCCCGGAAAACAGTGCGGCATCTTGGAGCGTAGAGGCAGCGGGAGATAATCTTTCCTACCATTGGTTCATCGTGTACAAGGGCGTTACATATGACACCAACAAGTCCTTTGCTGAGGGTCATCCGTGGCAGGACGGTGTTGTCGGAAGCGGCTACGGCTCGAACGATAAAGGAAATACTTTCTTTATCAACGGTATCGGGAGCGCCCTTGACGGGGCGGAAATCTACTGTATCGTCTCGAACAAAACCGGCAGCGTGACGTCGGCGAGGGCTTATATCTCCGTCGGCGGAAGCAAGTTCCCACCGGAGCTTAAAGTGTCGGCGTCGGTCAGAGTGGAAAAGGGCAAGGTCCTCAAGCTCTACTGCGACGCTAAGGCATCGGACGGTGACGAGGTTAAGTCATATTTATGGTATGAAACAACTACCGGCAAGCTCAAGGATATTGTAGCCATAGGCGCGAACGAGGGGTACTCGGAGGAAGATCCTATTCTCGTCTGCGACACGGGAAAGGCCGGGACGCGCTACTATGTCTGCTATGTTGAGACAAAGCTCGGCGGTAAGGCGTATTCGAGCGTCATTCCCGTCACGGTAGTCGAAAAGGCCGCGCCGACACAGAAGCCTGCTCCGGTGACCCCGGGCGCGGATAAAACCTCCGGGGTTCAAAAGACCTCCGAGCCGGACAGCGTTAAGGCGCCGGACGAAAGCGCAGTCGGTATGGAAACCGATATAGGCGAGCCCGGCTCTGTCGAGTCCACCACGGCCGCGAAGCAGAACAGCACGGGGAAAACACTCTCCGTGAAGGCGGTTGTCCTGATAGCGATAGCCTGCCTTGCAATAGGCGGCATAATAGCCGGAGTGGCGGTTGCCCTCAGGAAAAAGAAGCAATAGCATTTGAAAAAGGAGAGATTATATGAGTATATTTGATAAGCTTAAGAGCACGGCGCAGCAGGCGGCGACTTCCGCCATACAGTCGATAGGCAACAAGAGAGAGAAGTTCACCTTCGCTTCTCTGCCCGAGAGCCTTGCCGAAATGCAGGCGCTCCCCGAGGCGAGCCTTGACACACCGTTTAAGACGGCGGCTCTGACCGTCCTTGCCCTCTGCGCCTATGCGGCGGATAAGAATATCGGCCTTGAGATGCTCAACTGGCTCAGAGGTCCCCGTCCGCTCAACGGTCAGGAGATATCCTTCCTCAACGACCGCTTCCGCGACGGCAAGACCTATCTCCCGTTCACCTACTTCGTAGGCGCAACGCCCGACAATAACTACACTCCCTCTCAGCCCTATACAATCATCATTGAGAGCAATCACGTATCCGGCGAGGAGAAGGACTACATGAAGCTGTTCATTCCCTGCGGCGGCGCGGACGATCCCCGTCCCATTAAGATGCGCCAGCGCGGCTCCGACGGCAAGTGGTTCCTGTGGGAGCAGTACCTGCTGACAGGCGTGCGCACCCCGAAGGAAGCCGACCCGTGGGCATAACAGGAGGGAAATAATATGGATATTTGCGGACTTTGGAAAGTCAGGGAAATGCATTTGGTTACCCCGGACGGCGAGAAAGTCTTTACGACAGACAGTCAGGTCGATAACGATATGTATGCCGAAATCGTCCAGATGTGCAAATATATCATGGAATTTGCACCGGACGGAACGCTCAACACGCTCTTATTCGTGCCCGAAGAGGTGCGCGAAGAGGCGAAAAAGCAGGGCGCGGACATCCGCGAAAACGGATATGCGGTTTTGGAGAGTACCGTATGGAAGGAAGAAGACGGAAAGTTCTACTATGACACCGGGATTCAAGGCGAGGTGTTGGGCGAAAAGGTTGATTCCTTTGCGGAGATTTCACTTCTGCCGGATGACTGCCTTCTCTATAACCTCGGCACGATGATACTCGAGCGTGCGTAAACCGCGCCCTGCTTTAAAACGGCAGCAAAAAAAGAAAACGACCCTGCCCCGCCGACTGTACGAACCGTCGGCGGGGCAGGATTTTTTGCCGTCTTTCTGTCTCGATTTCTTGACAAGCGTTTACTTGAAGTATAAAATTAAAATTAAGCAAGGCTAACTTTTCCGGGAGGATAATATGACGCTAAATGAACTGAAAGTAGGAGAGAGTGCCGTCATAACCGCCGTCGGCGGCGAGGGCGCTCTCAGATGCAGATTGCTCGATATGGGGCTCATTCCACGAACCCGTGTGACGCTTCAAAAGGTCGCGCCGATGGGCGATCCGATAGAGATAATGGTGCGCGGCTATGAGCTGACGCTCCGCGTTGACGACGCGAAAAAGATAGAAGTCAGAGCCGAGGAGGATGCAAAATGATATTTGCTCTCGTAGGTAATCAAAACTGCGGAAAGACAACTCTCTTTAACGCACTGACAGGCTCTAATCAGCACGTCGGAAACTTTCCGGGCGTCACAGTCGATCAGAAGATGGGCGCGATAAAAGGCGCAAAGGACAGCTCCGTTGTCGACCTGCCCGGAATATACTCCCTGCGCCCTTATACGCAGGAGGAAATAGTTTCGCGCGACTTTATAATCAACCAAAAGCCCGACGGCATCATAAATATAGTCGATGCCACGAATATAGAGAGAAACCTCTATCTGACTCTGCAATTACTTGAGCTGCGCGTACCTATGGTGCTCGCGCTCAATATGATGGACGAGGTGCGCTCGAACGGCGGCACAATAGATGTCAAGAAAATGAGCGACGCGCTCGGTATTCCCGTCGTGCCGATAAGCGCGGCAAAGGGCGAGGGCGTGTCCGAGCTTGTTGACCAGGCTTTGCAGGTCGCAAAGAGCAAAACTCTGCCGAAGGTCTGGGACTTCTGCTCTGACGGTTCGCCCGTCCACCGCTGCATCCACGCTATAGTGCATCTTATCGAAGACCACTCCTCGCGCCTTGACCTGCCGTGCCGCTTCTGCGCGACAAAGCTCATTGAGGGCGGCGACGATATGGCGGACAAGCTCGAACTGGACAGCAACGAGCGCGATCTGCTCGACCACTGCATAGTCGAGATGGAGAACGATACCGGGCTTGACAGAAACGCCGCGCTCGCCGAAATGCGCTACGAATTCATAGAAAAAGTAGTCGAGAGTTCGGTCGTCAAATGCCACGAGAGCAAGGAGCACCGCCGCAGCATGAAGCTCGACCGTGTCCTGACCGGCAAATACACCGCCATTCCCGTGTTCATAGGCGTTATGTGTCTCGTGTTTTGGCTGACCTTCAATGTTATAGGCTCCGCCCTCTCCGACTGGCTGAGCATCGGAATAGATAAACTCACCGGACTCGTCGATTCGGGGCTGACTGCCTATGGAATCAACCCCGTTATACATAGCCTTATCATCGACGGAATCTTCGCGGGCGTTGGCAGCGTTCTCTCGTTCCTGCCGATAATAGTGACATTGTTCTTCTTCCTGTCTATTCTCGAAGATACGGGATATATGGCGCGAATCGCCTTTGTTATGGACAGACCGCTGAGAAAAATCGGTCTCTCCGGGCGCAGCTTCGTTCCCATGCTTATCGGCTTCGGATGCTCCGTCCCGGCGATAATGGCGACCCGCACCGTCTCGTCCGACCGCGACCGCAAGATGACAATAATGCTGACCCCGTATATGAGCTGTTCGGCAAAAATCCCGATATATTCGGTCTTTGCGGCGGCGTTTTTCCCGGGACACGGCGCGCTCGTCATGATATGCCTGTATTTCTCGGGCATCGTGCTCAGCGTCCTGCTCGCGCTGATACTCAAGAATACTGCGTTCCGCGGCAATCCAGTACCGTTTGTTATGGAGCTGCCGAACTACCGTATTCCATCGCCCAAGAGCGTCGCGCTCCTGCTGTGGGAAAAGGCGAAAGATTTCCTTCAGCGCGCGTTTACAGTCATATTTGTCGCAACGATTATCATATGGTTCCTTCAGAGCTTCGACACGCGCATAAACCCCGTTGAGGACAGCGCGAACAGTATGCTCGCCGCGATAGGCCGCTTTATAGCGCCGATATTCAAGCCCCTCGGCTTTGCGGATTGGCGCGTCGCAACCGCGCTTATCTCGGGCTTTACCGCAAAGGAGGCGGTCGTCTCCACGATGTCCGTCCTACTCAACACGAGCGTATCGACCCTCGGCGGCGCGCTCTCCGCTATGTTCACCCCGCTGACCGCCGCGAGCTTCCTCGCGTTCACTCTGCTCTATACGCCCTGCGTCGCCGCAGTTGCAACTATAAAACGCGAGATGAACTCGACCCTTGCAACGATAGGCATAGTCATTCTCCAGTGCGTTGTTGCGTGGCTCGTCGCGTTCGGCGTTTATCAGATAGGGAGCTTGATAGCATGAAACCCGTTGATTTTGTTATAATAGCCGTTATCGCTCTGCTCGTTGTGCTTGCGATTATTTCAATACGCAGGCAGAAAAAGCGCGGCGGATGCTGCGGCTGCTCGGGCTGCAGCGGCTGCTGCTCGCAGTGCGAAAAAAGTAAAGATAAATAACACACGGAGCCGGCATCGCAATGATACCGGCTCTGTATTTTTCTTACTTTCTCCTTGCGAGTACTCCCGACAGAACACATTCGGCGGCGAGCGTGACTGTTATCAGGCAGCCCGTGACGGAGAAATTATTTATATTATATAACAGCTGCATGGGCGAAATAGCGGCCGCCGCCAGAGAGATGCCGAAAACCCGAAGCAGAGCCTTGCGGCTGTCCTTTGCCGCCGCCAGGATTGCGGCCATCAGCAAAACGCAGGTGAGAAGCGCCGTTATCCCGGGCGGAAAGTTTGCGTAGCCCCAAAGGGTCGGGCTGAAATATGAGTAAGTCGTTCGTATTGTCCTGTCAGGGAAATCCTTGAAAATCAGAACCGCACCGTACGGCAGCGACTCCAAAAACAGAGCGACGACAGGCAGCAGCATGGTTAAAACTTTTCCGAGTTTTTTCATCGAAGCCCCTCCTTTTATTTCGTTAATCTCTTCACATTGCGCACGCAAAGCACAGCAGTATAAATGCCTATGAGCAGGAATACTGCCGCCAGCACGGTGCAAAACAGGCGCAGATCTATTTTATAATTGTCGTATTCCGCGCAGCTCATGACGAACGCAGCAAACGTTATGATCGAGAGCCTGAACGGCAGCGGACGGTGTCCTTTGTCGAACGCGATGAACAGGAGCGCGAGATATGACCCCACGCAGACGATAGCGAAGACGAGCAAAACTACAATAGTCGCTTCGCTGAAATAGAAAAAGTCATCGAACACACCGCTTAATACCGACTCCGACGAAATCGGCAGGTGCAGATGGACGAGCCCGTAGGACGCACAGTATATGAACGCGTACAAACTGCAAAGAATATATCCTATGGCGGCGGAAACGGTGTAAAATTTCTTCAATTTATTGTCGTTGATATCCATAAGAAAACCTCGCTTTCAAGAGCCTGAAGTGAGCTTTAGATATAACTGCCGTTGTGCTCCTCTCTGCACTTTCAGTGTAGCATACAAAGCTATATATGACAACAAAATTCTCAAAGAAAAGCAAAATTAACAGCTTATTCACATAAAAGAAAAAGAGCCGGGCTTTTCGGGCATCGGCTCTTAAATGTTAAAAATAAAAATCAGCTTTCAAAATCCACGCTCTCACGCTCGAGGCGAACCGCCTTGACGAAAGCGCGTACCTTGAGGTGCTCCGGGTGGCTGTCATATGCGTGCAGCGCGTCCCAACTCTCGAACTTTGAGAAGAGCGCCGCGTCATATTTGCCGCCGTTTTCGTTTATCCCGACTTTCGCTTCAATAAGTCCCGGGACAACGCCGACGAGCGCTTCAAGCATCTCTTTGATGTGCTCCGCGTTCTCTCGCTTGCTGTGTCCCTCCGCTTCATCTTTGAGCGCCCAGAATACTATATGAGTCACCATTTTTATTTCCTCCTGTTTTTGAGAATCTGATAGATTTTGCCCGCGCCGAGCATCACTGCCGCCGTCGCCGCTCCGGCGAGAAGCGCGCGCGATGCAATTGTAGCGTTGACGCTCTGACGGTCGGTTATGCGGCTTTCAATCGGTCCCAGGCAGGTGCATTTGAGCCCGAAATCCTTGAACGAATGGACGCTTGTCTCGAAGCTTCCGTCTTCGTGAACGGTTATCAGCCTGACGGACGGTCTGCCGCCGTCTGTGTATGCGCGGAATCCCGAGGTCTTGCACTGCGCGAGAAGTATTCCGTCAACCTCGCCCGCGAGATTGTTCATGTGGTCGTGGCCGAAGAACGCGCCCTTTATGTCGCCCATCTTCTTCCAGCTCTCAAACTGTCCGCTGTTGACATCCGCCGGGCACGGACCCTCTGCGAGATATCCGTTGTCCTCGTCCTTGAGAACATACCAGTTCTTGTTGAGATGCCCGTAGCCGCGCACGGCTTTCCACATCTCCCAGGGCTTCGCCTTTCTGAGAAGCTCATATTCTTCAACGACCGGGATGTGCTCAAACAGCAGAGCGGGCAGGGGAGCACCCTTGTTTTCTTTTCGCAGCTTCGCCGCGTTTCGCTCGTACCAGTCTATCTGATCCTTGTGAACGACATCGTAATATGAAATCTCTTTGTCGTAGAAAATATTGTTCGAGTCCATGAACCAGAGATTGAACTCCGGCTTGCCGCTCTTGCCTAAAATGGGTATGTAATAGTTTGAATATCCCGTGATATCCTCGTCGCATCGGCGGGTCACGCAGTATTCGGTGTTCACGAAAATCTCCGTCTGCTCCTCTTCGAGCCCGGAGTCGTGGTCGTGGTTGCCCATTATTGTCGCGAACGGAATCTTGCGCTCAACAACGGGTGCAATTAGCCGCTCGAACTGCCTCTTGAACGACTCCATGCCGATGTCGTCGCGCGACGCCGCGCATATGTCGCCCATATAAACCGCAAGATCGGGCTTGAGCGCGTCGAGCGCGGTCTCGTGGAATTTCAGCGTGTCCGCGCGCTTCGCCTTGCCTTTTTCCGAGCTGGCATCGTCGTTCTCGTGCGGGTCGCCGAAGAGCAGGATTTTGAACTCTCCGTCCTCGTTGAATCTGAATTGCTTGTCGTACATCTCAGTGCTCCTTATCTGAAAACGGCTTCTCTTATCGCCTCGCTCACCGTGGGGTGGGGGAACGCCGTATTTTTAATTTCTTCAACAGTCATTTTACTTGCGAGCATCGCCGCCGCGCCGTATATCAGCTCCGACGCATTGCCGCCCGCAATGTGAACTCCGAGCAGCCTGCCGCTTGTATTTTCTGATATTATCTTGCAGAATCCGTCCTGCCCGCCCTCGGCGAAAAATCTTCCGCTCGAGCGCAGCGGCGCTTCGCTGCAAACGGCATCAATGCCTTTTGCGAGCGCACTTTCGAGCGTCTCGCCGATCGATGCCGCCTCGGAAAAAGTGAACACGACCTGCGGAATCGCGAGATAGTCTATCTCGTCAGTCTTGCCGAGAATATTGCTTATCGCCGCTGCCGATTCGCGGTATGCTGCGTGAGCCGACATGGCTTTTTGGTTCGCGTCTCCGGCGGCATAAACGCCGGGAACGGCAGTTTGCATATGGTTGTCTGTATTGAGATTTTCAAGCCCGATGTTTTCGATTCCGAGCCCGTCATAACACGCCGTTCTGCCGGATGCGTTTATTATAATATCCGCTTCGACCGTCTTTTCTTTTCCGCGCGTGTCGGTGTATTTTATATTTCCGCCGTTCGCCGAAACGGCTCTGCACGAAGTGAGAATATTTATCCCGCTCTTTTTGAGACTGCGCCGCAAAAATACGCTTATGTCTTTGTCCATAGTCGGGGCGATTCTCTCCGCCTGCTCGATTACAGACACTCTGCATCCGAGCGCGTTCAGATATTCCGCCGCTTCAAGCCCCGATGCCCCGCCGCCTATAATCGCGGCGCTTCTCGGTATTGCGTCAAGATTATATACATCGCTCACATCCGTGATATCCGCGCCGGGAATTTCAAGCTTCCTTGGTCGTGAACCCGTGCAGATGAGCAGATTTTTTGAATATATATCATTTTCGCCTGCGGCGGTTATGAACAGCCCGGCTGCCTTGCCTTTTATATAAGCTTCTGCATTTATGACTTTCACTCCCGCGTGTTCGAGCGAATCGGCGATGCCGCATTTCAGCTGACATATAATATCATTTTTGTGCGCGAGTGCAGCGTTGAGATTGAAATCCGCTTCTTTGCAGGTAACTCCGAATTTTTCGGAATCGAGTGTTTGCCTGAAAATCTTTGCGCTGTGGAGCATGGCTTTCGACGGTATGCAGCCCCGGTTCAGGCACACTCCGCCGAGCTCGTCTTTTTCTATGAGCGCCGTTTTCAGTCCGCTCTTTGCGGCGGTTATCGCCGCACTGTATCCGGCGGGTCCGCCGCCGATAACGGCAAGGTCAAAGATATCCATAGACGCTCCTTTCGCTTTTTTTCAATTATATCCGAATTTTGCCCTGCGGTCAATCGAACGCTCTGTTTTTTGTTGACTTTGAAGGCTGTAAGCATTAAAATTATCGTTGTATAAAATCTTTTGCTGTGAGGTATTCGATGAAAACACCGGCTTATCACAAATCTCTTGAAACGCTCCATGTAAACTGCCTTGAGCCGCGCGCTTATTTCATTCCCTTTGCGGATGAAAAGACCGCCGCTTCGCGCGAGCGCAGTGAGTCCGATTATTTTGTTCCGCTCTGCGGCGAGTGGGATTTCCGCTTCTTCAAAAGCTTTGAAGATGTCCTGCGCGAGCCGCCCGAATATGTCGGCGAGGGCGAATTTGATAAAATATCCGTACCGCGCAGCTGGCAGACCTATACCGACCGCGGCTACGATGTCCCGCTTTACAGCAACCTTGAATATCCTTTCCCGACCGACCCGCCGTTTGTCCCGGATGATAACCCCTGCGGGCTCTATGTCAGAAAATTTACGCTCGATGAAAAGCTCTCTTCACGCGATTTATTTTTGAATTTCGAGGGCGTGGATTCCTGCTTTTATGTCTGGCTCAACGGAAAGTTGGTCGGCTTCAGCGAGGTCTCGCACTGCACGAGCGAATTTGACGTCACGGACTTCGCAGTCAGCGGCGAGAACACCCTCTGCGTGCTGGTTGTCAAGTGGTGCCCCGGCACTTATCTTGAGGATCAGGATTGCTTCAGATTCTCGGGAATTTTCCGCGAGGTCTATCTGCTCGCGCGCGGAAAAGAGAGACTTGATGACATCTTTGTCAAAAGCTATGTCTCCGATGATTTTAATTCTGCCAAACTTCGCGTTGAAGCGAAGCTCAGCATACCTTGCGAGGTAAAATATAAGCTCGTCGCGCCGAACGGTGCTGTTGTGTCCGAAGGCGTCGGCGGCGAAAAATTCAGCATAAGCGTCGATTCTCCCGTTCTCTGGAACGATGAACAGCCCGAGCTTTATGAACTCTGGCTGACCGTCGGCGACGAAATCGTTCTGCTCGATACTGCGGTGCGCCGCTTCGAGATAAAGGACGGAATCTGCCTTCTGAACGGAAAAGCGGTCAAGGCTCGCGGCATCAACCGCCACGACTCAAACCCCGTCACGGGTCACGCTGTCACGCTCGACGATATGATTGAGGATATTATGCTCATAAAGCGCGCCAACTGCAATATGATCCGCACGTCGCATTATCCCAACGATCCGCGCTTCCCCGCGTTGTGTGATAAATACGGCATAATGCTGACCGACGAAGCCGATATCGAAACCCACGGCATGGGCTACGACTGGGAGGGCGAATGGGACTGGACGCGCTGGTCGCATCTCTCGTCCGCTCCCGAGTGGCGCGAGGCTTATGTTGACAGGGCGAAGAGACTCTTTGAGCGCGACAAGAACCACGGCTGTGTCGTGCTCTGGTCGCTCGGCAACGAGTCGGGAGCGGGTGTCAACCACCGCGCGATGGCGCAGTATATCCGCTCGCGCGACGACCGTGCTCTTGTTCACTATGAAAACTCCCACCTCGAGTTCAAGGCTGTCCCCGAGGGCGAGAATTTTGCCGATATCTCGGATGTCGAGAGCCGTATGTACGCCGGCACGGAATATATAGAGAACTATCTCAATAATAAAGAATATACGAAGCCTTTTTATATGTGCGAATATGTCTGCTCGATGAGCACGGGTGATGTCTATCCGTTCTGGAATCTTGTCGAGAAGTATGACAACAATTTCGGCGGCTGTATCTGGGAGTGGTGCGACCATGCGGTCAATGTCCCGGATGAAAACGGCAATGCACGCTATTTTTATGGCGGCGACTTCGGCGATTTCCCGAATAGCTCCATTTGCTGCGTTGACGGACTCGTCTATCCCGACCGCACTCCGCGCCCCGGCTATTTCGATATGAAGCGCGTCTATCAGCAGTATTCGACTGAATATAATGGCGATGGCAGCGTGACCGTCACGAGCCGCAGACGCTTTACCACTCTCGACGATACGGCGATCCACTGGACTCTTTCAGAGAGTGGCAAGACTGTTTCAGAGGGCACTACCGCCGCGCTTTCAACACCCGCGCAGGGGAGCACGACTGTAAAGCTTTTTGACCCCGCAGATTTTGACTCGCTCCCGTCCTGCCTGCTGACTCTGAGCTTTGTCTCGACAAAAGATACCCCTTGGGCGGAAAAGGGCTTTGAAACGGGATTCGAGCAGTTTGTACTCAAGGACTATACGCCCTATGTGCCAAAAGACGGCAGAGTCGAGCTCAGCGAAAATGACCGCTTCGCGGTTATCAAGGCGGGAAATATCGCCTATACTTTTGATAAGCCCTACGGACGCATATCTTCTATAACCTGCGGCGGTAAAGAGCTGCTGAGCGCACCCGTTGAGCCGCAGATCTGGCGCGCGCCATGCTATAACAGAGGCTCGTCGGAAATGTGGAGACTCAAGAACTTCAGATATGCCGCGCAGAAAACATATTCCTGCCTCGTCTGCGAGACTGACGGCGGCGTGTGCATCAAGACGAAGATAGCAATCGGCGGCCCGTCCTGCCCGCCCGCTATCCACGCCGATGTTGATTACAAATTCACGTCCGACGGCTGTGTTACGCTCTGCTTTGACGGCGACGTTATCGAGAAATGCCCGATACTGCCGAAAGTCGGCTACAGGCTCTTCATGCCTGCGGAAAATGAAAGCGTCAGCTATTTCGGCTTCGGCCCGAAAGAAGCTTATGTCGACAGATACAAGTCTCAGCGTCTCGGACTCTGGAACACAACGGCGACGGATAATTTTGAGCATTATATCCGCCCGCAGGAGAACGGCGCGCATTACGGCACCCGTTTTGCCGAGGTCTATTCAAACGCGGCGGGACTCAGATTCGAGCCGTTCGGCATGGGACATTTCAGCTTCAATGCCCAGCATTTCACGGCACAGATGCTCGAAGATACGAAGCATGATTTTGAGCTTGAGCCCCTTGAAGATACCGTTGTCAGCCTCGATTGGCGCATGACGGGAATCAGCGAGGCGGAGTATCACAACGACCCTGAACGTGCGCTTCGCCGTATTGACGAAAAGAAACTCAATTTCGGCTTTGTTATAAGACCGTTTGAAAAATAAGACTTCACGGGAGAGATACAATGTTTCTGAAAGAACTGCTTGAGGGCACGACCGTTGCGGGTGATTATCCGCAGGCGGATATATGCGATATAGTCTACGACTCGCGCAAGGCAAGACCGGGTACGGCGTTTGTCTGCATGAAAGGCGAGACAACTGACGGACATAAATACGCAAAGAGCGCATATGACCTCGGCTGCCGCGTGTTCGTTGTGGAAGAGGCGCTCAGCCTGCCCGATGATGCAATCGTGCTGATGAGCGAAAACACGCGCCACGACCTCGCGCAGATGAGCATAAACTTCTTCGGCCACCCTGCGGATGAGCTGAAAATGATAGGTATAACCGGCACGAAGGGCAAGACGAGTATAACTTATATACTGCGCAGCGCGCTCGAAAACTGCGGCATAAAAACAGGCGTTATCGGCACTATCGGCGCGTTCTACGGCGACAAAAAAATACCGACCGTCAACACGACCCCCGAATCATATGAGCTTCAGAAAATTCTGCGCGAGATGGCGGACGGCGGCTGCGAGGCTGTCTGCATGGAGGTCTCATCGATAGGACTCAAGATGAGCCGTGTCTACGGCGTCGAGTTCTACGCCGGGATATTCACGAATCTTTCGCCCGACCATATCGGCGGAAACGAGCATAAGACGTTTGAAGAATACGCCTATTGGAAAAAGCAGCTCTATGTCCACAGTGGCTTCACCGTTGCCAACCGAGACGATGCGTTTTTTGACGATATCGCCGCCGCGTCAAAAGGCGAGGTGATAAGCTACGGGCTCGACGAAAAGTGCGATTACTATGCAGAGAATATAAATCCTCTGCGTCGCCCGGGCTTCCTCGGAATAGAGTTCGACTGCAAGAGCAGGTTCGACGCCCCGTGGCACGCGCAGGTCAGTATGCCGGGGTTTTTCAGCGTCTACAATGTTCTTGCGTCCGTCGCGCTCCTGCGCAAGATGGGCATACCCGTTGAAAAAATGCGCGAGGCGTTTTCGCATGTGAGCATCGACGGCAGAATGCAGATAGTCCATGTCAGCGATGATTACAGCGTAATTATAGACTACGCTCACAACGGTCTTAGTATGGAGAATGTCATTGAGACCGTCCGCGATTATAAACCCAACCGCGTTGTTGCGCTCTTTGGCTCGACAGGCAACAAAGCGACTATCCGCAGGCAGGAGCTCGGTCTTGTAAGTGCGAAGATGTGTGATTTTATTATAATCACGAGCGATGACCCGGATTTTGAAGATCCCGATGCAATAATAGACGAGATAGCCGGCTGGGTCGAAAAAGGCGGCGGAGCGGGTAAGTATGTCAAGATAACCGACCGTGCCGAGGCAATTGAATATGCCCTCGACCATATGCAGAAAGGGGATATACTCCTCCTGCTCGGCAAAGGGCATGAGCATTTCATGAAAGTGAAAGGCGAAAAAATATATTTCAGCGAGCTCGACTGCATTGCAAATTATATGAAAAAACACGGGATGAAGTAACTCTTATAAAAAGCACATATAAAAACACAAAACCCCGGAGGGTATTCCCTCCGGGGTCGCTTGCATTTTATCAGCCGATCTCGATTCTTCTCGATGTCGGCACGTTTTCTTCTTTCTTGGGCATCGTCAGGGTCAGAACGCCGTCCTTGTATTCGCCGGTGATGTCCTCGGTCTTGACGGACGAGACATCGAAGCTCCTGCTGAACGAGCCGTAAGACCTCTCGCGGCGGACAAAGTTGCCTTTATCATCCTTCTTTTCGGTCTCGTTGCTGCGCTCTGCGCTGATGGTCATGTAGCCGTCTTCAATGTCGACGTGAATGTCTTCCTTCTTGAATCCGGGCAGCTCTGCCTCGAGCACATATTCCTTGCCGTTGTCCTTTATATCAGTCTTGAAGTCTGTTGCGGCCATGTCGCCCCAGAAGTTCTTCTCGAAGTTTTCCATATCTCTGAAAGGATTAAAGAGCGCACGCTGATGTCTGCGTTCATAAGGTGTAAGTTCAAACATAATTGATTCCTCCGTTTGATGTTTATTGTTATTCATATTGAAGTGGTTGTTTTATTTGTCTGACTGCTCTCCGATTTCCATCGGACTCACTCTCTTTCTTCTCCGGGGGCTCTCGCTCCCTTCGTTTGATTATATAGTACCCCTGCTTTGTTAAAAAAGAATACAGTGATATGTGAACAAATTGTAAATACTTAGCACTCTAATTAAAAGAGTGCTAAAATGCGTTTGAAAACACCGCGCAGGTTTTTATCATACGCGGGACATGGGAGGAATATAAATGCATTGACATTTTCTGTTAAGGAGAGGAATGCGATGCAAATCAACGTTATAACGCAGTCGGTCGGTGTCGAAGAGACGCTCGGCAGCTGCACTGCGGAACAGCCGATAGATGCCGATATAACCCTGCCGGATTATTGCCCGGATATCAGGCGCGTGCTCAAATGCCTTGTCACTCCGCGCATAACCGCAGTCCAGACCGCGGGCGACAGAGCGACGGCGGATGGTTCAGCCGGCGTGTGCGTCATCTATGCCGACGAGCAGGGGACGGTCTGCTGCTTCGAGCAGACATATCCGTTTTCGAAATACGCCGATCTCAAGGGCGCGGATGAAAACTGCTGCGTGAATGTGCGCGCCTATACTCAGTATGTCAACTGCCGCGCCGTCAGCCCGCGCAGGCTCGATATCCACGCCGTGGTCAGCGTGGCGTTCGGCATATCCGGAGTAAAAGAAGAGGAGATAATAACCGGAGCAGAGGGCGCGGGAATCCAGCTCAGATGCTGCGACAGCCGCACCGCAAGCCTCGTCGCCTGCACCGAGACTGCGTTCCCGATGAGCGAGACCGTGCCTCTGCCCGACGGCGACCCGGCGGTGTCCTGCGTGCTGAGCGCGCAGGCGGCGGCGCTCGCGCAGGAGATAAAAGTCATCAGCAACAAACTGCTTGTCAAAGGCGAACTCACCGTCAGCACGGTCTGTCGCGGCGAGGGCGGCGAAATATTCAGCTTCGGCCATTCCATGCCGATAAGCCAGATAATAAATCTCGAGGGCATTGACGAGGACTGCACCTGCTGCGTCTGCCTGCCTGTCACTTCGCTCGAAGTCCTGCCGAAGGCCGACCAGGCGGGCGACAACAGACTGATTGATATCAGCTCGCGCGTCGGCGCGGGAGTCAAGGCTTATCGCGAGCTGAGCTTCCCGACCGTCACCGATGCCTATTCCGTCTGCTGCGACCTTGAAACAAAGAGCCGCAATGTCGATTTCGCGGTTATCGCCGATAAATTCAACGACACTTTCACCTGCCGCAGCACGCAGGATCTGCCGGAGGCGAGGCAGATTTTGGCGCTCTGGTGCTCCGACTTATCCAAGAGCGTGGCGCAGGATTCCGACGGAATAATAATCTCCGGCGAACTGACGCTCCATTTTCTCTATACCGATGCCGAATCCCAGCCATGCTACGCCCAGCGGCAGACGAACTACGAATACCGCCGGGCAGTCAGAAAGTGCGGCGATCTCAAGTGCTCGCCGTGCATCGAGATAACCGCCGCGAGCGCCGCCTGCGCTTCGGGCAGCGCCGATGTCAGGGTCGAGATGAATATCTCCGGCTGTATCTTCGACAGCGTCCGCCGCAAGACCGTCACTTCTATAGAATGCTCCGATTCCGACGGCAAAAAGACGGGCGGCGCCGCGCTGACAGTCTATTTTGCGGATGCGGGCGAGGAGATATGGGATATCGCGAGGCGGTATAACACGACCGTCGAAGCGGTGGAGCAGGAAAACGGCATAACGGGCGAAACGGTGGCGCAGAAATGTATGCTGCTGATACCCGGAGTCTGAGGAGGGATAACCGTGCAGGAGAGAAATATTTACAGCGACATTGCAAAGCGCACTCAGGGCGATATTTATATCGGCGTTGTCGGCCCTGTCAGAACCGGAAAATCAACGTTTATAAAGCGTTTCATGGATGCCCTCGTTCTGCCGAATATCGAGAGCCAGAGCGTGCGCGACCGCGCGACCGATGAGCTCCCGCAGTCTGCGGCGGGGCGCACAATAATGACCACCGAGCCGAAATTTATCCCGGAAAATGCGGTTGAGATATCGCTCCAAGCGGAGGCGACATTCCGCGTGCGGCTCATAGACTGCGTGGGATATATTGTCCCGAGCTCCCTCGGCTATATCGAGGGCGAGAGCCCACGAATGGTAAAAACCCCGTGGTTCGAGCATGAGATACCGTTCAATATGGCGGCGGAGATAGGCACACAGAAGGTCATCAGCGAACATTCGACAATAGGTCTTGTCATAACGACTGACGGCTCGATAAGCGAGATTCCGCGCAGCGAATATGAAGAAGCCGAAGGCAGGGTAATATCAGAGCTCAAAGGGCTCAAAAAGCCTTTTGTTGTCCTATTGAACAGCACGAATCCGGAGTCCGACGAAGTCAAAAATATGGCGGCGTCGCTGACCGATAAATACGGTGTGCCCGTCATGCCCGTGAACTGCCTCGAGATAGGCGAGGAGGAGATAAAAGAGATTCTCACTCAGGTGCTCTTCGAGTTCCCCGTCAAAGAAGTCAGTGTCGGTCTGCCGGGTTGGGCTATGACTCTCAGCCGCGATCATTGGCTGCGCTCGGGACTTTGCAGCGCCGTGAGCGAAGCGGCGCAGAACCTCCGCACCCTCCGCGATGTAAAACACCTCGCCGAGGATATCTGCTCGTGCGAATATGTGACGGGCGCAAAGATAGCGAAAATGGATCTGTCCTGTGGCGCGGCGCGGATAGAGGCGCAGATAGACGGCAGTCTCTTCTATAAGATACTCGCCGAGGAGACGGGACTCGATATCTCCGGTGAGCAGGATCTGATGAGCTGCATGCGCGAACTCGCCGCCGTGCGCCGCGAATATGAGCGGCTCAAGGGCGCGCTCGACGAAGTTGAAGCGACGGGCTACGGAATAGTCATGCCGTCGCTCGATGAATTGAGCCTCGAGGAGCCTGAGATAATGCGTCAGGGCGGCAGATACGGCGTGCGCCTGCGCGCCTCCGCTCCGTCGATACACATGATGAAGGCGAATATAACAACAGAAGTCGCGCCGATAGTTGGCTCGGAGTCCCAGTCAGAAGAACTTGTCAACTATATGCTCAAGGAGTTCGAAGAGGACCCGACAAAGATATGGGAGTCGAATATCTTCGGCAAGTCTTTGCATGAGCTCGTCAACGAGGGACTGCACAACAAGCTCTATCGTATGCCCGCCGCGGCGCGTATGAAGCTGCAGGAGACGCTCGAAAAAGTCATCAACGAGGGATGCAGTGGACTCATCTGCATCATCCTGTAAAATAATATCGGCTGTGCCCGAAGTTTAGGCGCGGCCGATATTTTTTATATTAGCTCTTGACACAAACAAATGTTCTGACGTATAATGTGTACGAACAAATGTTTGAAATCTGGTGAGAACGTGGATCTGTTTGACAAGCTGGAGATACTTTCCGATTCGGCGAAATATGATGTCGCCTGCACGAGCAGCGGAACGGACAGATCCTCAGGCGGCGAGGGGATAGGCAACGCCGCCGCGTGCGGCATATGCCACAGCTTCGCGGCGGACGGCAGATGTATATCTCTGCTGAAAGTTCTCATGAGCAATGCCTGCGTTTTTGACTGCAAATATTGCGTCAACCGCGTCTCCAACGATGTCCGCCGTGCGACATTTTCTCCGCGTGAGCTCGCGGAGCTGACGATGAATTTTTATCGCCGCAATTATATCGAGGGGCTTTTCCTCTCGTCCGCCGTCGTCGGCAGTCCCGATTATACCTGCGAGCGTATGATTGAGACTCTGCGCATCCTGCGCGAAGAATACAGGTTCGGCGGATATATCCACGCCAAGGCGATCCCGGGCGCGGATAACGCGCTGATAACCCGTCTCGGCATGCTCGCGGACAGAATGAGCGTCAATATCGAGCTGCCGTCTAACAACAGCCTGCAAACTCTCGCGCCGGACAAAACAAAGGAGTCGATACTCCGCCCGATGGGGCTTATTACAAATAAGATAAAAGAGAGCTCGGCGGAGCTTGTCAGATATAAGCACGCGCCGCGTTTCGCCTCCGGCGGTCAGAGCACTCAATTGATAGTCGGCGCAACGCCTGACAGCGACTATCAGATAATGTCGCTGTCTGCGGCGCTCTATAAAAAATACGAGCTCAAGCGCGTGTTCTATTCGGCGTATATCCCGGTCGTCGAGAATCCGCTTCTGCCCGCAAAGACAACTGAACCGCCGCTTCTGCGCGAGCACAGACTCTATCAGGCGGATTGGCTTTTGCGCTATTACGGCTTCGATGCGAACGAACTGCTCGATGAAAAGCACCCGTTCTTAAACCCTTATGTTGACCCGAAATGCAACTGGGCGCTCAATCATATGGAGCTGTTCCCGCTTGAAATAAACCGCGCAACAAAGGAAGAACTGCTGAGAATACCCGGCGTCGGCGTGCGCAGTGTTCAAAGAATTTTGGCGGCTCGGCGTGTTTCGCCGCTGAGCTTTGAAGATCTCAAAAAACTCGGCGTGGTGCTCAAACGTGCCCAGTATTTTATAACCTGCAAGGGCAAACATTTGGCGGGACTCAATGTCAATCCCGACAGAGTCCTCGGTTCGCTCATTTCCGAGCGGTGTCAGTCGCTTTTGCCGAATATGCAGGGCGAACAGCTGAGCCTGTTCGACAACAGGATAACAAGGGAGGATGTAGTACAATGTCTGCACGGTCAGATGTGACATATGTATATGACGGCTCGTTCGAGGGACTTCTGACGGCTGTTTTTGAGAGCTTTGAGAGCCGCGAACTGCCGTGCTCTATAGTCGCGGAGGATGAGTTCGTGCCGACTCTCTTTGCGTGCAAAACCGTTGACACCGATCCGCAAAAGGCAGACAGAGTCCGCCGCGGGCTCAAAAATGTCAGCGCCGATGTCTGGAACGCCGTGCGGCTCGGGTACCTGACCTGCGTCGAAGACAGAGGAACGCTCATCAATGATTTTGTACACATGGCGATGCACTACGGCGCGGGTGTCATGCGTATGCTCGCCGACGACACCGTTTCGCGCCTGACGAAAGCCGTCCGCGCCCTCAAGCAGGAGAGCCATAAATATACCGGCTTTGTCCGATTCAGCATCAGCGAGGATAATACCCTCACTTCAATTATAGAGCCGAAAAATTCCGTCCTGCCTCTGCTCGCGCCGCATTTCTGCGACAGATATCCGAACGAATCGTTTCTCATATATGACAAGACCCATTCGCAGGCGCTCGTCTGGCATAACAGGCAGAAAATGATTATCCCGTTAGACGGCTTCGAGCAGCCGCAGGCGGGGGACGAGGAACTGTATTTCCGCGCGCTGTGGAAGCATTTCTATGATACGGTAGCTATCGAGGCGCGGTATAATCCCCGATGCCGCATGAACTTTATGCCCAAACGCTATTGGAATCAGCTCCCGGAGATGGATGAGAGCAATTCTCCCGATGCCGTGCGCGGAGTCAAAAGAATCGGAGCATAAAAAAGCAGGAGCCGTGGGACTCCTGCTTTTGATATTTTTTAATCCTGCGCGTGGTTTGAAAGCTTGATTTCGTCGTTGTCCGTGAATTCTGCGATGATTCCGTTTTCGTCAACCGTCGCGAATATCGCGCTGTGGCTCTTCATTGTGAGCGTCCATTTGACATCGGGATATATCTTCCCGAGCCTGTTTGTGATTATCGCTATCTTCGGCGAAAGTTCCTTTGCGAATTTCCACGAGGTCGAGCCGTAGTAGCCGTGGTGTCCGACCTTGAGCAGATCCACCTTATGAAGCTGTGGCAGAAGTAAGCCCTCGAGTCCGGTGGTTCTCGTTATGTCCGCGGCGAGGAATGCGCTTTTTTTGCCCTTTTCGACCATCGTACCGACGGATTCGGCGTTTTCGCCCTGTCCGTGAAGCCGCGCGTCATCGAGTGCTGTGTTGTAGAAAGTAAGCGTGAAGTCGCCGAATTTGAACGGCTCGCTCGGTATCTCGGAAGTAACAAATGTGCCCCTGTTCTGAAACGCCTTTACCGTGTCTGCGTATGTTGTTTCGATGCCCCAGCCGTTGTATTCGTATTCGTGGGCAATCTCGCGGTTGACGGGCTTTATGTAGAATGTCTTTACCGTGATATCCGGGTCGTTGGCTATCGCCTCAAATGTGCCGACATGGTCGTAGTGATTGTGCGTGCCGAGCGCAAATTCAAGCGTTACTTTGCCCTCTGCGTCGCCGGCAGCCTTTTTCAGATATTTTATAACAGCCTCTTCGCTGCCGTTGTAGCTGAGCTTCCTGCGCGGATTGCGGTCGCCCTCGCCGGAGTCGATGAGCGCGAATTTTCCGTTTGATTCTATGAGTATTGCGTCGGAGTTATAGGTGTTGAGAAAATGTATCCTGTCCGCCGTGCCATCCGATGAAAACTGCGCCGGGGTGATTTCAAATTTATTTTGATATCTGTTGCACATCGCAACGCAGATTATATCCAGCAAAAAGACCGAAAGCATTATCGCCATCATTATCCATGTCGCAATTTTTTTGATTAGCTTGTCCCTTGTCATATTCCCTCCGAAGCGCAAAAATAAAAACGCTTTTAAAAGTATATCATACTTTTTTAGTAAATGTCCATATGCAGACGCGCCAAAAAGCGCCGAATTTAATTGTATTCGGCGCTTTTTTGTGATATCATATACATATTAAGTGTAATACTAATCCTGATTTTCACCCTTGGGGTCGACAGCCTGCATTATCAGCGAGCCGAAGAGCATGACTCCCATGCTCGGGCGGATGCAGTCTAGCGCGTCCTTTGCGAGATATATGCATCTCCAGTAGTCGAATCCGCGCCCCGCGAGCAGCAGCGCGCAGACGGCGAGAGTGAAGAGCAGCTCAAAAATAATGACCGCGCCGAGCAGCATCCTGCGCGAAACGGGATTTATGTAGCTTAAATTTTCTGCGATTTTTTCTTTTATGCCGCGCATATCTTCACCTCCGTTTGTTTGATTCTAACCCGGAGTGCGATTTTTCGCAATGCAAAGATTTTTACTTTTGAGGAAAGGAGAGGAAAACGAATGTCCGTCGGAATATCCACCGCCTGTTTTTATCCCGCGGAGACCGAAGAGGCTCTGCGCTGTGTCGCCGAAGCGGGGGCAAAAGTCACCGAGGTATTTTTTAACTCGCCGTCGGAATTGGAGCCGGATTTTCTCCGCCGCATTTCGTCTATAGCCTCTGACAGCGGTATCCGCATCCGCTCGATACATCCGTTTACCTCGTTCGCCGAGGGGTATATCCTCTTCAGCCAGTATGAACGCCGCTTCGACGATTACAGGGAGTTTTACAAAAAATACTATGCCGCCGCGTCTGCGATAGGCGCGAAAATAGTCGTGCTCCACGGCGCAAAGCTGCCGGTGAATATCAGCACCGACGAATACGCCGAGCGTCTCGATTTGCTCGTCCGCGACGCGCAGGAACAGGGGATAATTCTCGCCCAGGAAAATGTTGTCCATCATAACGGGCAGACGCCGGAGCTTATGAATGAACTGAAAGCGCGCCTCGGTGCGAATTTTCATATGGTGCTCGACATCAAGCAGGCGTACCTCGCCGGAGTCGACCCGATAGAATTTTTCAGGGAGTTTTCCGATAATATCTGCCACATACATCTGAGTGATCACGACGAAAATCACAAGTGCATGCCGCCGTTTGACGGAAAATTCGATTTTGCCGCCCTTTTTTCGCTCATGAAAGAAAACAAATATTCCGGCGACTGCGTTATCGAGCTCTACCGCTCGGGCTTCGAGCGCATAGATCAGCTGACCGATTCGATGCGAAGACTCGAAAAGCTTGACATTTGACCGTTTTTGTGCGATAAATATTATATGTTCATCAGGGGAGTGATAGCTTTGAAGTGTCCGTTCTGTGGTTTTGAAGAGAGCAAGGTCATCGACTCGCGTCCCACCGACGAGGGCGAGAGAATACGCCGCCGCCGCGAATGTATCAGCTGCGGCAAGCGTTTTACGACCTATGAGATAATCGAGACCGTGCCGATAGTCGTCGTCAAAAAGGACAAGTCGCGCGAGGTTTTTGACAGAAACAAGCTTTTCAACAGCATGCTCAAAGCGTGCGAAAAGCGCCCGGTCTATATGGAACAGCTCGAAAAGGCAGTCAGCGAGATTGAAGCCGTGCTCCAGAATTCGCTCGACCGCGAGGTGACAACCGTCTATATCGGTGAGCTCGCGATGGAGAAGCTCAAGAGCATCGACGAAGTCGCATATGTCCGCTTCGCCTCCGTCTACAGGCAGTTCAAGGATATCAATACGTTTATGGATGAACTCGCAAAGCTGCTCAAAGAAAAATAAAAAACCAAGGATCGCTCCGGCGGTCCTTGAATTTTTATCGCAATATAAATTTTACTTCGACTCCCTTGCGTAAAGGAAGACAGTTCGGCGTAAACCAAGACCGATGAATTGTTTTGCTTTGCTCAAGTAATATAAGTGCACGGTAGGGGCGGATATCATCCGCCCGCGAAATCTGCACAAATTCGGCGGTATCTGATACAAAGCCATAACAATTCCGAATTACCAAGAATAAAATCAATTGTTTTGATTTTGCCAATAATCACATCAACCGCCGGCTCAAATTTTTTCTTCTCGTTGCCAAAGTCGTGATAAAGTGATAAAATCTAATCAACATATATTAATGGATGGGGTAAAAGTGGAGTCTGTCAAAATAAATCTGAAAAACAACTGCAAGTCGGCGGGAAAGTATCTGCTGACTTTTCTGAAATGGTTCGCTCTCGCCGCAGTCACGGGCGCTGTCGGCGGCGTGGTCGGTGCGCTGTTTCATTTGAGCGTCGAATATGTTACCGGCGTGCGCAAGGCACATTCGTGGATAGTATTTCTGCTGCCCGTCGGCGGACTTGTGATAGCCGGTTTGTATAAGCTCTCCGGCAAAAAGGATATCGGCACTAACGAGATACTCGATGCCGTGCGCTCACCGCAGGGCGTGCCGGCGTTGCTCGCGCCGCTGATATTTGTCTCAACTGTTATAACGCACCTCTTCGGCGGCTCCGCCGGACGAGAGGGCGCGGCTCTTCAGCTCGGCGGCAGCATCGCGGGGCTGATAGGCAAAATATCCCGCCTCGATGAAAAAGATATGCATATCATGACTATGTGCGGCATGAGCGCCGTGTTCTCCGCGCTTTTCGGAACGCCGATAACCGCCGCCGTTTTCGCCCTCGGCGTTATCAGTGTCGGTGTCATTTATTATGCAGGTCTGCTCCCGTGCGTCGTGTCCGCGTTCGTCGCATATTTTATCTCGACTCTTATGGGCACTGAGCCCGTCGCGTTTACCGTCTCGAATATCCCAGCATTCTCGCTCAAAAGCTGCCTGCTTACCGCCCTGCTCGCCGCAATATGCGCTCTGCTGAGTATCGGATTCTGCCTCGGTCTGCACGGCACGCACAAGCTCTTTGCAAAGATTTTTAAAAATACTTTTGTCCGCGCAGTCGTCGGTGGATTAATAATCGTCGCGCTGTCTCTTATCTGCCGAAGTGGGGATTACAACGGCGCGGGCATGGATATAGTCGAGCGCGCCATCGGCGGCAATGCAAAACCCGAGGCGTTTTTGCTCAAATTTATCTTCACCGCCGTCACCGTCGGCTCGGGATACAAGGGCGGCGAAATAGTCCCGACTTTCTTCGTCGGCGCAACCTTCGGCTGCGTCGTCGGCGGACTTATCGGGCTCGATCCCGGATTTGCCGCGGCGGTCGGACTCGTCTCGCTTTTCTGCGGCGTTGTCAACTGTCCGCTCGCTTCAATATTCCTGAGCATCGAACTCTTCGGTGCGCAGGGTATGCCGCTGTTTGCGCTCGCCGCCGCTGTGAGCTATCTGCTCTCCGGCTATTACGGACTCTACAGCAGCCAGAAAATAGTCTATTCAAAGCTCCGCGCAGAGCTTGTGAATATAAACGCAAAGTAAGTTATTGACTTTGCATCCGTTAACTGATAAGCTTATTCTAACCTATTATGGGAGGGAAAATATGGATGCATTAAAAGCAAAAAAAGGATTTATATGTGATATGGACGGTGTCATATATCACGGAGACAGACTGCTTCCGGATGTCAAAGAGTTCGTGGAGTGGCTGTATAAAGAAAACAAGTCGTTCCTGTTCCTTACGAATTCGAGCGAACGCTCGCCGCGTGAGCTTCAGCAGAAGCTTGAGAGAATGGGACTTTATGTTGACGAGAGTCATTTTTATACCAGTGCCCTCGCAACGGCAAAATTTATCAGCAGCCAGAAGCCCGGCTGCTCGGCGTATGTTATCGGTGCCCCCGGACTCGTCAACGCGCTCTATGACCAGGGCATTACTATGAACAGCATCGACCCGGATTATGTCATAGTCGGCGAGACTTCGAGCTATAACTATGAAACGGTCGTCCATGCGTCGAACCTTGTCAGAAACGGCGCGAAGCTCATCGGCACGAATACCGATCTCACGGGTCCCGTCGAGGACGGCATCGTCCCCGCGTGCCGCGCGCTCATATCTCCGATAGAGATGGCGACGGGCAAGAAAGCGTATTTTGTCGGCAAGCCCAATCCGCTCATGATGCGCACGGGACTCAAGATGCTCGGCGTCCATTCGGCGGAGGCTGCGATGATAGGCGACAGAATGGACACGGATGTCATCGCGGGCATCGAAACCGGTCTCGACACAGTCCTCGTCCTCTCCGGAGTCACAAGCCTCGAGGATGTCAATCTCTATCCCTACAGACCCACATATATATTCAATGGCGTCGGCGACGTCTTTTCAGAAATATAACAAAAACGGAGAGTTAAAATGCATTACGAAAACAACTGGGAATCGCTCAACAGCCGCCATGTGCCGGATTGGTTCGCGGATGCGAAGTTCGGCATATTCATCCACTGGGGTCTCTATTCCGTGCCGGCGTATACCGAAAAAGGGCAGTATGCCGAGTGGTATATGCAGCAGATACGCGACGAGAACAGCGCCGCGCGCAAGTTCCACGACAGGGTGTATGCCCCCGGAACGCAGTATGAGGACTTTGTCAGCGGCTTCAAGGCGGAACTTTTTGATGCCGACGAGTGGGCGCAGCTCTTTGAAAAGTCCGGCGCAAAGTATATAAACCTCGTCTCGAAGCACCACGACGGCTTCTGCCTGTTCAAGAGCGACTATGCGTGGAACTGGAACAGCGTTGATGTCGGACCTCATAGGGACTTTTGCGGCGAGCTGAAAGCCGCGCTCGAAAAGACGGATGTTAAGTTCGGCGTCTACCATTCGGTTTATGAGTGGTTCCATCCGCTCTATCTCAAAGATCCCGAGGAGTATGCCGTAAAGCATCTTATCCCGATGCTCAAGGAGCTTATAACAAAATATGAGCCATGGACTCTGTTCACGGACGGGGAGTGGGATCACCCGAGCTCCGTCTGGCACTCGACCGATTTCCTCCAGTGGCTCTATAACGAATCGCCTGTCAAAGATACGATAGTCCCCAACGACCGCTGGGGCAGGGAGACAAGAGGACGCCTGGGCGGCAATTTCACCACCGAATACGGCATAATCGACAACGGCAGACGCATCGAAGAGGTCGAGCTCGACCGCCCGTTCGAGGAGTGCCGCGGCATCGGCGCGTCCTTCGGACTCAACAGAATCGAGGGCGTTGACGAATATCTCAGCTCAAAGGAACTTCTTGAAACGCTTTGCTCGCTCGTGTCAAAGGGCGGCAACTTCCTACTCAATATTGGCCCCGCCGCGGACGGCACTATTCCTGTTATTATGCAGGAGCGCCTGCTCGATATGGGCAAGTGGCTCAGTGTCAACGGCGACGCTATCTACGGCACGCGCATTTATACCAAAGCGCCGCAGGAGGGTACATATTACACCAGAAAGGGCGACAAAGTCTACGCGATAACGAACGCCTATCCGTTTGGCAGCCTCACGCTCGACAAGGTGGATTACAATCCGAATATAAAGGCGAAGCTTTTAGCGCATGACGCGCCCATAGCCGTCGAAAACGACAACGGCAAAGCAAAGCTCGTCTTCCCGCAGATAAACCCCGACGAAATGAAATGCGGCTGGCTCTATGCCTTCGAACTCGACGGAGTGAAGTAAGAGCAATATAATGCAAAACAAAAATCCCGGAACATCAATGGCGATGTTCCGGGATTTCCTATATATTTTTTTAGCTGGTTTAGTCCGTAATACTCTGCATTTACTCTGCACTTTCCAAGCTTTTTTGTATGTGAATACAGGATAATAGAAATGTTTTCATTTGCGGTTTGCCTAAACAAGTGTATTAATAAACTTTTTAGCGAAATATCAAAGTGTTGGAAGAAGTGTTAGAAAATATATACTTTCTAATCCTACGCAAAAAATAAAAAGCCTTGAAACCGTTAGATTTCAAAGCTTTTTAACTGGCAAAGTATGATAATTATGCTCCGTTTCATTTCGATTTCGCAGAGTTTCAAATCCGAAGTGAAACGCTGCGGAAAATATGAAACTCTCTTCGCAAATGAAACCGCCGAATCGGGTTCTAAAAAAGTCATTCTCCACCGTCGTGACGCAAAGGCTATACGTTTGAGAAGGTCAATAATGCAAGAACCTGTTCTATAGATTCGATTTTCCTTAGCTTATGTACCTTCGAATCAATTACGATCCTGCCTCGATAAACCTTATCTGTTTGTGCCAATGTATCAGCACGACATAAAAGAAGTAGATTCCCCCACAATTGATGGATTTCATTTGTCTTAAAAAACGTATAATCTTTCATCGTTTCAACGATATGCGTTTTTAAGTTTGGTGGTGAAATCTCAATCAGATATGGGTTGCTTCGATCATAGGATTCAGAAGGGAGCACCCATGATATAAAATCGTCGTGATGCTTGATGAAAAACAGATTCGCTCAATCTCGGACATAATCCCATTTGCAGTAAAAGCTGATGCGCAATCTCTGCAGATTTGTTAGCATGACCATAGAAAACGGTTTTGTTGTGCTTTTGGGTAGCGACAAAAGGTTTTCCTATGTCGTGGAAAAAGGCTGCAATCCGCAGGGTATCTGATGCATTATTTCCCAGATTCTCCACCGTATGGAGAGTATGTAGAAACAAATCATAGCAGTGATGCGGGTTGTTTTGGTTGTATTTGATCATTTGTGCAACCTCTGGACCCAGCAGCCGATTGACGTTCGCTTTGCTCATATTGCCCCAAAATTGAATAGGCGATTTGAGTGAAATTTCGAATTCAAGTCTGTCTATCATCTGTTATCACCAGGTTCCTGCACGCTGCTCTCTTCGCGACGCTCCTTAATCAAATCCATTTGTCGATTCATACGCTGTTGAATTTCCATGAAAATGGGATGCGCTTTGTCTACAAAGCGTATATTGGCACCATACCCTAGCAAGCGAACGACAAGATCCAGTTCGTCCAGCGTCTGATAGAAAATGGTTAATCTGTACATTCTTGTCTTGGCATCATAGGAACACCGTTTTTCCCATGGAGAGAACTCTGTTAAGATACGGTCTACGATATTTTTAACATTGGAGAATTCAATTTCAACCGATGTTGTATTGTTTTTTCTATATTCAGCCAAATCCATCTCCGCAGCGTAGTAATCGAAAGGCGTATCCGTTTCAATCGCTGTTTCGATTTGAGCAATATTAAAAGTGAAAATCGCACCAGTTTCACACTTCTGGAAGTACCCCTGGAAACGATTATTTCGTTTAGAGAACTCCAGAACAATTGGCCTGAACTCTCCGTGTCTGGTTCCTTTATGGTTAGTGTGGTATTTCAACCGAACGGTCTTATGAGCATATATTCCTTCTAACATCGTAGAAAGCACAGCTGTTTCACGTCTTGTGTTTTTCTCCGTGAACCGGAATCGGTCGAAGAACACAACCTTATTCATAGGCAGAGCATTCAAATTCGCCGCATTTTCATTCAGCAGTTTTTTCAAGAGCGCTATTTCATCCCCAGAGAAAAACAGGTTCATCTTTTGATCATTAATGACCGTCTTTAACCATCGAAGCTCCAATGTGGTAAGGGGAACAACATCCCGGTAAAGTTCTACCCCAGGCTCACAAGCATACTTGGAAACATAGGCTTTCTCTGTTTTCTGTCGCTTGAAGTATCCCGTTCCGGCATCGTTTTTGACAGTTTCGTAAGCGCCAGGGATAGGTCTATCGATCCTTTCAAGAAAACCTCCATCAATCAACAATTCCAGAATTTCATCTGGCAGAAGGGATTCTGTTTCTTGACCTATCAAAAGGTAAAACTTATTGAATGAATTCTCAATTGCCTGAAGGATTTCCTGCTTGTTGTACGATTTTTCTTTGGTGCTGGAGCTTAGCCGCACAAATACGTCTGCGATAATGTAGTAATAGATACAGAAAACTTCGTTGAACAGCAAATCGTGCTCTCGTGCTTTGGCTCCAGAGCCGAGCAATTTTTTTGCATCATCAGGGATTTCCCATCTGGGTAAGATCCTCTTGGGGGAGTTTTGCCTTTTGGAGGGCAATTCGTCTCGAATGAGAACCCTAACAACATCCTCAATATCATCATCCAAGGAAAAAGCATCCGTCTCCATCCCATTGCATGATACAATTCTGGAGTAAAAACTCCTCATCCAAGGGCGAAGTTCAGTCTCGTCAGAAACATTGACAGAGAAATGCAGATAGGTGCTGCCATCCGGTTTTTCTAAATGCCCAATTCGGCGCTCACGGTACAGTCGATTAACAATGAAATAATCTTGTTTAGGTGTATAGGCAATTTTGAAGTTTACCGGGTGAGGTACGGCAATTGATTGAGCGTTGCCAATTGGTTCCTTTGCACTGGATACACCCCAAGAGCATTTTAATGACTCTCTCGCATTGGATATATCAGTATCGACCGTTTCCGACAGAGGATGATATCCGGTTTGTGCTAAAATATGCTTAACCTTACTGTCGTCAAAATACTCAATTGCGTCTATAAATTCAATCCGAAGGGCTGTATAGCTTCGTTTGAACGGCTCATAACACATGAGGAACTCACGACCGTTCATATTGCTGATGCGGATTTCAAGTGGATAGCACAGAATATCTCTTTCTGCATTTCGGATTCCGTGCCGGTACTTAATCTTACACCATTTATTATGTTCTATTGCATACAGCAAATCGATAATATTAAAGTCATTCAGTGCTTGCATGAAATATTCATGCTTAAATCTAAATGGACTCACATCATCGCTGTATATACGGTCAAGAAGGAAAGTTCCAACTTCGCCAAGCAAATAATACTTTGAGAAAAAATCCAGTGCTGAGTACAAGTGATGCTCGAAATCCTCACTCACTTCATTGCCGGCATCAAGGATTGTTCTCATTGTAAATAGAGGCAAACTCCACCGACGGTCGCCCTTGCCTCCTTTATCCCCCGTTTTTTGCGTATATTTCGCAACTCCAAAGCGAGCCAATTCTTCGAGTCTTCCATTTAGCGTTTTAACTGCACTATTATGTTTCTGTGCATATAGAATATCGTCTAACATCCTTTGTGGCATAGCTCTTGCTGCTGGGTCCATAAAGTCCGCTTGAGTGCGCAGTACATCAATCTCCATCATATGATCGATGCGAAAGGCTCTTAATATCTTCGTATCATCTAATGCGAGAAGATACATCTGGCAATCGTGTAATCCGATGTAACAGGGGCTTACCACATATTTCTTTCCACTCTGTTCTTTACTTATGGTGTTCGATTTCAAAAGAGAGGAACGAACATATTTAAATGATATTTTCTTGGGCACTTCACCCATTGCTGCCTGAATTAATTCTACACTCTCAGCAAGAATAGGGTGTTCACTTAGATTTGGCGGATTTGGGTCAAACTCTCCCATATTCGGAAGAAACAGCAGTATATCGGATGTTTTTAGATCTTCTTGGCGTTCAATAACATCTTCCAGGTGTATTCGTTGGTCATCATCAAGGCCGAGCACATCCACGCCGCCACGCAATTGAAATGATTTGCTCAGGGCAGCCATTGTATGTAGAAAATACGCCGGATAGGTCAATGGATTATATTTGCAAAACCGATAGATTCGATGGAATGGGTTTGAGTCCATCGATTGGGAATCTTCACTTGCAAACATTACGTCACTGCGATCTTCCGACCATTTCATATAGTCTGCAATAATTCTGTTCAAGCGGAGCCAATCTTCAGAAATCGTCTGATGCTTTTTCACATCAAAAGAGCCAAGACATTTAAACCCATAGCTATAGTAGTCCAAGAGAGCCCTCTTGAACTTTTCATCGAATTTTCCTGCTGTAATCAGTTCCTTGTGTGTGGCCATTGCTAACACCTCCTTAAAGCCACTGCAGGCGGAACTGAGTGCATATAATCACTCAGTTCCGCCCGAAGGCAGTTTTTAACTGTTTAGCCGGGGGCTTTTAAATTAAACATTTTTGCATTATTATCCCAGCGCTCTATCACAGCAGCAAACTCATCTCCTACTTTAGGATCACTTGTAAAGCAGAATGCGGCAAGATTCTTCTGCGCTACACCTGCAGGATAACCATATTCCTTGATTATGCCACGAAGATTTCGTTTGGGCAATTTAATTGCTTGACAGCAGAAGGTAATGGTTGCTCCTTCAGATACAAGTTTTTCGATTTGATCGTCTGTCAGTGAGGCGGGGGTGTTGGACTCTAGAGTGGTTGGCAAGATTTCCGAACAAGATATAAATAAATTACATGTCTCTCTCAGCTTTCGTCGACTTTCTCCATTATATACCACGAGATTTAAGTGCTCTGAATCGTTTCTGCTTTCACTTAGCAAGGACATTGCGGCAAACAGTGCATTTTTATTTGGATAAGCAGAAAAGTACTTGCTGAATATACTCCAATGATTATTAATAATGTAATAATACTCCTTAAACGAAATGACATTGAGTTTGGAAATGCTAGAGGATGAAAAGTCATTTTGCAATGCTCTGATTTGCAGTGTTTCAAGATAATAATCTTTTTTGCCTGCGTACCCATTGATGATATCCTCCCAAGTATCAGGGAAAGCCTTGCGCATTTCCTTTTCAATTAACTCCCGAATTAGCTTCTCAGCCTTGATTAACAGGCTTGACAAGCTTGCCAGATCATTGGGAATAATTGTGTGCTTGATATACTCTACAAAGTATGGGGCAATCGGCTCGTACACGATCTCACTTCCAGCATGGCTGTCTTTTTCGTCTATATGCGCTCCCGATAAAGAGAATATATTGCTTTCAACGCTCCCTTTTGTCACAAAGCCATAGTCGTAAAGCAACGGCAGTTCCTCACCGAAGTTGTCATCATAGGCAGGACCAATAAATTTCTGGATAAATACCTCCAGTAGCGGTTTCAGGTGTGCCCGATCTGCAAAGGTGGTTTCCATGAGTGTGATCATCCGGCTGTACGCATTTTTAATAAATTGACCATGCTCTGCGTAAATCCAGCCTATATCCGTGTTTGGGTCGCTCATAACCTCGAACTCATGACGCAATCTCATCAGCAACCCAGGCGAACGGCCGCACAGATACAGGATCTGTTTCTGCACGTCCTTGGGCAGTAGGCCGCAGGGAAGTTGCTCGTATGTATCAAAATAGGCTGCAAGTTCCATATCATTGAAGCCCTTCAGCGGCAGAGGCGGGTACGCATCTTCAAAGTTGGACCCTTCCTGCATATGGTGTGCGATTGTGGATACTCTGCGTCTGGAAATCGTAATGATAGATAGATTCAATTGAGTAACCGACTTGGGGGATAAGTTGAATAAGAACTGAAAAAATTGCCCATCATCGAAATTATCACGAGCACGATCAAATTCATCAATTGTGATAATGATCCGAATTCCCATCTCCGTATAATACGGAAATAGCTCCGTGAGATAGATTATCGCTTGAGAACGGAAATCGGATGTATCTACATTTGATTTGTTTTCTGTGAAAAAATCATAAATTTCCAGAATTTCTTCAGTATAGTCACATTCACTGTCACCAGCCGCTTGTTGCAATACATTCTCCGATATAGATTTAGAAAATTTAAGCACAAGCATTGTCCAAAACAACCAAAAAGAAACCCCTGCTGTAATTTCTGTCGAAAAATAAAACGTGTTTTCAGGACGGTTTTCTTTAAATTCTTCAGAAAGCTTGCTAATAAGCGTTGTTTTACCAATGCCATTTAAGCCAATCAATGAATAGCAAAAACCGCGAGAATTCGGTTTTACAAAAAATACATCTTGTTCTAACCGTTTGAGTTCCGCTTCACGGCCAATAAATAACGTTTCAAAAGCCATTTTATTCTCCTCTCCAGCGAACTGCATATCCTATGGTACAACCATTGGGTTGCACCATAGGATAACAGCACTTTAACTAAGACCATTTTTTTGTTGGATGTACTCCGCGAACAGTCCCGTATTAATTTTTACTCGGCCACCATTTGTGATGGAAATAACCCGCCGCGCTTCAAGGATGTTACGTGTCTTCTCAATCTCTGCGATGGCATAACCAAAGTCTCGGGCAAGCCCTCTTGTGATCTCACTGCTATCTGCGGTCCGTTTATCGTAAGAAGCAAGAGAAAGAAGTGCGGCATTTTTTAAATAGTGATACGTGATCCGTTTTTCTGCATCTACTGCATCATCGCCATCCTCCATCAGCAGGATGTCAAAATCAGACAAGAGCAGCTCGCCAGTATACTCCTGGACCATTGCATTCACGTCGCTGAGCAGTAGTTGTGTTCTAGGACACTTTTCTTTGTCTATGTAATACATAAACATCTTGTTGCACAGCCGCATCAGATATGCGGGATTGCGACCAGACAGATCCAGCAACCGGTCAACTGCTTGTTTGCCCAGTTCAGTACCATAAACATCATACCCGAATTTGTCCATCATGGGTTGGGTAACCAATGCCCGGGATGCTACATCATCCAATGCGGATATCTCAATGGACTTAGCAAACTCCGCTGTGTGGTTCAATACACCCAGAGTGCCCAAGGCGCGCATCATAGCTTCGTGGCCAATAATAATCTGAATAAATCCATATTGAGAGAATGTCTTGATAAAATTGGGGATGTTGTTTAGGGAAGCTTTTTCAGGGAATCGCTGTACTTCAGCCAAAATTGTAGTACACAGCAAGGTAAACTCGTCCATGAATAAAATGATGTTATGTCGTCCTTGATCGATAGAATAAAATTCCTGAAAAAACGCATCGAATGCTACCGGCCAGGTATCCCGATAATCGGGGCGAAGCAAATTTGGTATGGTTATATCGTTTTCTTTCAACAGCTGAACGACATCGGGATGGCAACGTTTAATTTCATGCTTCAACCGGGACATAATTGCAGTATAGAATGTGCGTTGAAAACAATCCAACTGCTGGACACCGCCAGTATCTGTCAAGATATTGCTGAAGTTGAGTAGTATTGCTTTATCAGCAAGAACCGGCTCCTCCTTGATATAGTTTTTTATCTGGTTGACCAAACTGGTCTTGCCACTCTTCTTCTGACCGTGGATAATGACCGCACTGCCGGGAATAAAACACTTCCCGCTGTCATCCAAACAGATGCTTTCAAGAATCTTTTTCCGTTCATTTTCACGACCGAAGAACATTTCTTTTCCGATCAAAGGTTGACCGCGAGCGGGTGCAAAGTAAGGGTTATCCACACTATAATCTTTCTGTTCTACCATTGTGTTATCCAGCTGAAGCTGGAGTGGCGCATCGGATTCTTGTCGGCACACGGATCTGGTGGTGTTGCCGTTGCTGTGGAATTTTGTTGTATACTGATAGCGAGCCGTCCAGCCAAATTCCAAGACACTTGCTACATCTCCACTTAATTCGAATTCCACTTCCACAGCCAATTGATCCCCACAGGCAAGTTTGTTCTGCGGTAAATTTACTTTTGCCTGTGGCATAAAGCCCAATGTGAAAGGTTCCAGTTCAATGCTGAGATTTTCAGCCGGCTGGAAGTTTTCATTTTGACTGCCATTCTCGACAATCAGCCAGAACTTCTTGGCTCCGGGTAAAATAGAAGTCTCATTCACTCTACAGTGGATCTGAGGTTTTGAGGCATCCTGATACAGACGATTCAGCAAAGAATGAATCTCGTTCTTAAGCGACACCAGAATGTTTGATGTCAGATCGAACTGTCCGGAACTCAGTAGGATCTCAGTAGACTCTTTACACGGATGTGTGAGGATATCCTCTTCCAGTATGCCGACTTCACGATATGCATGCTGCAACAGCTGCTCCTGATGTGTAAAGCCGGGCTTGTTGATATAGTCCAGAACATCCGTGCAGATTTTCAGAAGCCGTTCAAATCTAAGGCAATCGTCCCTGCAGATAAGTCTCAGGAAACGACTCTGCATATTGCCAATCAACTTCTTCAGATTGTCGCAGATATTTTCTTGGCCAATCATTGCAACTATACGCTCTGAGAATCTCCGTTTATCGCGCAGATATCGATCCTGAATGGAACGGATTACAGCAGCAATATCCTGGTCAGAAATCATATCATCGATGTCTTTTGCGTATGTAATGATCTCGTCAGATAGTTGCGAATTTCCGCGAATCAAAGAGCAAACGATATCGAGGTTTACTTTATCCAGAAGAACAATGTGTGCAATTAACTCTCCAAGCTGCAGGCAAGGCTTTCTGAACAGGCTGGCAAGTGTTGCCTTGTTTGCAGGTCGGCCCGCCTGAAGGTACTTCACTAAGTGTTCTCTGCTCTCGAACTCCTGAGAAAACAACCTGTATAGATAATCATAGTTTGAGAATTTCGCATTTGACGATCTACCCCTTGTCCGGGAGTGCGTTGGATATTGCAAAACAGTGGAAAGATAGAAAGCCTGCTCACCGTAATAGGAATTTGCATCGAGTCCAACAGCAGTACATCTGGTTTGGATTTCTGCACGGAGCAGGTTATCCATATTGGCAAGAACATCGAATTCAGGATACTTCAACGCGACTTTAATGGCGGCAAGATGTTTTGACTTGCTGATCAAAAAGTCAACAGCTCGCTGAACCTGACTCGGATCTGTTAGCTTTCCTTCCTCATCCAGATAGATTTTGCCTGTAACCAATTGCTCAGTATCTTCTCTTTGAAGTAGCAAAAGGCAGAGTGCTTCTTGCTGAATTTTTGCCAAGTTATGTTCATCGGCTGATTCAGCACTATCTTCCGCCTCAACATAATCCTCATCAACGTACCCCTCCAAGGTGGACATGTCTGCGCCAACGCGGAATGTTACAATAATCGTTTCGCCAATTTTTTCGTGAAGATCTTTTGATGCTCCGAGAATAGGGAACGATATCGTGGCATTTCTATAGCCTAAATAAACATCTTTACCATCATCATATTGGATTTTCAGTTCTTCCTCTTGACATCTTACATCAACAGCCATTGCCACAATATCTGCATCTAGACTATCACTTCCTAGATATGGATGGAATACCTGTTTTACATACACCGCACGGTTTAGTATGCTGTCATTGTTTACATATGTATTCACTCCGTCAGACATAACTGTAAGATAATGGGTAATCGATGAATCAATGGTGATATTATGAGCTTGATTGTCTAGCCCAGTAACAATGCCGGCATCCCACATTAAGCAACTTAAGCATCTCTTGGATACGCGGCAGACCTCTGTGATCTTTCCTGCATCGCAAGAATACATTACATGTAGGCGAACAAGGTGTTTTTGGTTCTTCAGGATGCTTACCATCTTAGGTTCTGCAACGTTTAAACTGAAGTCAAAAAGGTTGTTGATAGTGGCAGTTCCAGTTTCTGCACTAAGAGCGGTAATAACGCCAAACCTGAATAGTCTAGAAACTACATTTTTGCTTATGCTTGTCCCGTTTGACAGTATATACGCTTCGGTATTTTCTCCCGAATAAACCCCATGGCAGACGCTTCCATCTTTGAGTTTGAAATAGATACTTTCGCCAAGCATTACATCCGGAGCATCGTCGTTTTCTTCGGACGCTTTTGGAACGTTAGCGAGTTCCGGTGCGACATCGTCAACATATTCAATCGTAATTTTTCCGTCGTCCAAAAGAATGCTCGCACATTGTTTTTTTGGAAAAGTATATACTACCTCTACTGGATAAGAATAGTCAATAGTCGGTTGTTCCATACCAGTCGTGGGGTTCTTAATTACGCCTTTTTTTACATAGCGGACCAAGTATGCATATTTTCCTGTCTTCAAGCGTGGATCAGGAGTGACCCTTGTTTCCTCAGGATTAAAATAGACCGACTTGCTAATATCATAGACACCATCCGGTGCATAGGTTCTATTAAAATACTGCGGATTAATTAGTGCGTAGTGGGAGCTGAAAATGTTGATTAATCCATACTCATACTCCGTTCCAGCGAGAGAAACTGTGGGCTCTACCAAGTCCGAAATATTCTTAACTTCAGTATGTTTTGATGCCGGAATAACCACTTGTTTAGGCTCACTCTTTGCTTTGAATGAGTGCTCCTCAAGGAATCTGACATTATGCGCAGTATTATTTTCTCCCTCGGTGTACGTAACCAAATAATAGTACTTGTTGGTATCTATTTTAAAGGTTTCAGGGTTTTCGATATCTGCTTCTCTGAAATAGATAGTACCAGACTTATCATTTTTTCTTAAGTGCTCCTCCAACAGGTCAGGTGTAACAATAAATCCAAATCCCTTTCCAGGATATTTCGAAATGTATTTTAGCACATATCCTTTTCTTTCGAAACCTTCGGTAAGCTCAATGCATTTTGCTGCACACATATTGCCTTTAGTTGACACCTCAAATGTGAATCTAACCGGAGATCCTACTTCCAAGCGGAGAATTTGATTCATATCAGAAAAATTATTAACATGGAACCAATACTGACCGTTGATAAAACCTGTACCATTGTTAGGTTGATATGCAGTGACAGTGCCGTAGTAAAATACACGAAGAATATTCTCAGTTTTTATTTGATGCTTTCCGATTTTATCACTTAGGGTTAGTTCTGTGGCATCAATCCGAGTTAAAGTACCAGAGAGACGCAACCCATCATTCGCTTCAATATCTACAACTTGATTCAGGAATTTGTCCAAAAACAGAACTGAAACGGGAAGTTTTTGAACAATTCCGAATTCATCAATCCAGATCTTAGCATAATCAGACATGGGATAGAACTCTTTAAGTTCAATGTCTTGTGCCTTAAGCGGATTCTCGTCACGAGCGCATTGATATCTCACAACATACACATTACGAGGATTAATACGGAAGGATAATTGATCAGCACTGAAGGAAACACTTCCACGAGGCATGCTGGCACGAGTGATGAGACTATATGTTTTTGTGACAAACTCTTTTCCAATGTATCCAATAGTTCTATTGAGCGTAGGTGCAATAACCACAATACCTGTCTCATATTCTGTTTCGGGTGTAACTTCTATTTTAGATTCCACTACGACATCTTTTGCAATCAGACCACGATCAGTAACACCTGGAACAAAAGATGCTGACACCCCATCCAGTGCAATCGACTCATCACCGCTCGAACGGAAATAGGGAAGTTTACACAGGAAGGTTTCTTCTTTTACACCTAAAGAAATCTTTATCTGTTTCACGGTTCCGCTTGTCAGCTTTACCGTACCAGCTGTAATGATTCCTTTGTAACGAAGTGATAAAACATCAACTAACTGCACGGCTTGTACTGTTTCGTTGATAACCACGATCATGGAATCATTTGCAGCCGAAACAACACCAGATAACACATTACCAGTTCTCAGTGCGATTTCGACAAATTCATTCGTCAGCGGAAGCCGAATTATATCTTGGACATCATCCAGATTGATTGATATTGCTGAACCAGTAGCAGTATGAATTGACAAAACTTCAGAATCTTCCATAGTGCCGACAAGAATAGAGCCGTCATGTAGCAAATACATATGAGAAGATTTAGCCAAGGCCGGTAAGTAAATCTTATGTGAACAAGACAGAATTCTAACATCTCTTGCAGAAAGTTTTGATTCAGCAAAGACCAGATGGCAGGCGGCTATGCAATTAAACTCTCCGTATAAGATTTTTGAGCTATCTGTATCAGGAACAAAGTCGTCCAGGCCAAAATATAGGCCATCGATATCACATGATTTTTTACTATCCTTAGAGTATGTATGGTATGTAATGTTGCCGGTCATTTCGATATCCGAAATATCGTTGATCGGATATGCCACATTATCAAGCATGATCTCTTGAGCCGTTGGTGAAACGTTCGTTAATATGCCACCAGCACACCGACCATCGGCAAAAGTGACAATCACTCTTTTTAAGAGATACAGACTTAAATTATTAAAATCTATTTCGTATTGCATTTATTTTCACTCCCTTTAGCAGAGTTGTTGAATGAACACACAAATCTTGTGCGGCATTGGCCATTCAATGTCTCGCAGACTCAGGTATAACTGATTGGCAGACCGCATTTAATCAGCAAATTACTAATGCAAAAAATCTTGGTTTGATGCCGGACGATTTTAAGGTAATAAGGGAAACATTGCAAAACTTTGGGCTTGTACTGCAGGGTACTGCCATAGAAGGTATGTGTGTATCAGATGTGCTTTCCTGCCTGTGCAAGCTCAGGACAGCCGCCACTGTCTTTCTCCAAGTGTCTGATTATATGCATCTTGGTGGAAATATGATGGCGGTGCAAATCAATGGCGGCAAATACTCTTATGTCAATGCACCTTCAGATAGCGATTTTCCGAACATGCGGAGGGTCTCTCATGTTTGGATTCGCTGGAGCGATGGTATTGATAGGAGCCCATATCCTCGTAGAGTGGTAAAGCGAAATGCAAAAGGTACACCCAATCGGAAAGTACCCCCTGAAACACAATACTATAAACCATTCCAACCCAATCCATGCAACAACTACATAGGGGACTGTGTTGTTAGAGCTACTGCTGGAGCTATGGATATCTCCTGGAAGGATGCGATTGACATACTATCTATTATGCAAGAGGTCACGGTCAACGCCCGGGAGGTATATCCTGCTGTTCTTGAGAAGAATGGATTTATTCATCACCGCCCTCTTGTTCGCGGCGGTCGACATCTCAATGGCCAGGACTTCTGTGAAGAGATGAACAAGCTCTATCACAATGGGGAGCGGATATTTGCTCATGTTGGTAGGCTGCATGTTGCCGCAATAGTGCTCGTAAGCAGCGGCGGAAGAAGCTTCTATAGAATCATTGATAGCTGGGATAGTTCAATGCGACTTATAGGCGAATATTGGGTATTACCTACGGCAATGCACGAAACCGAAGGAACTGCTGCCAAATCCCAAGGTACGCAAGGTCAAAAAGAAACATGCGTCGGAGGTCTACTCATTCATCCTACATTTGGGCAAGGTATCATTACTGAAGCTGTGCTGGGCGTTCTAACCATTGACTTCGGAGAAAAGGGCTCTCGTCGTCTAGGTGAAGACTGGGTCCAAAAACACTGCTCTATCATTGAGGCCAGGACGGTGTATGAACATCAAAAGATAGCTCAAAACAAGCGTTGACATGCTCCAATAACTTATTCTTCCGATATGGATTTCTCAAACACTCATTTGGTATGGCACAATATGTGTGTAGCTTGGTTGGTGAGGCGTAGAGTTCATCAACAGCGACTGATTTGCTGCTGAATGCATTCAGGGCTCCGCCAACGAGTACAGACGAGTTTACAAACCTACAAATTATTAATGGTGAAGAGGTATTTTATGAAAGAGAAAATTTATTCCAAAGATATCGCTCATGCAATTAACACCTATCTTAAAGAAGACGACTGGCACTTCTCCTTTGATGAGATAAGAGGTGTATTCAAGTTCGGTTTGAGTCTGAAAGCCAAGATGAAAAAGATTAATTACTTCATTTATGTGAAGGAAGATGAGTACATCGTATACGCAGTCTCTCCCCTTGGCGCAGATGAGGAGGATGAAAAGATGATGGCTGCCATGGCGGAGTTTGTGTGCCGTGCTAACTATGGCCTGAAAAGCGGCAATTTTGAGATCGATATGAGCGATGGAGAAATTCGCTTCAAGTGTTTTGTTGACTGCGAAGGCACTATTCCTACTGCAGAGATGATACGTAATAGCATTCATTGTCCGGCAGCAATGTTCGAACAGTATGGCGATGGAATCGTCGGTATCATCTTTGGAACCATGAGCGCTAAGGAGGCCGTTTCTAAATGTGAAAAATCCCCGATAGAGGAACTTCGTGCAATCCTTGGGGCTGACTTGGATCCGGACACTGACATGGATGCTGTAATTGCTCGACTCGCAGAAAGATTAGGCATTGCTACAAGCGAGCTGTCAACCGGTGAAGACTCACAGTCATCTTCTGATGCTGACCCAGAAATTAAAACCGATCTGTTTGGTTCCAAAGGAGGAAATAATTGATGAATGTACAGGTAAAAAGCAGTAACGGAATCACATTAGTCCCGGTAGAAAGTAGGCTGATGGCAAGTCGGAAAATTTTTATTGAAGGTGAGATTGATGCGGACGCTGCTTGCGATTTTGTTAAGAAGGTAATGTACCTAAACAGCGAAGACTCACAGAAACCCATTGATGTTCTAATCAATTCACCAGGAGGAGAGATCAACTCTGGCATGCTGATGTACGATGTGATTCAGTCAAGCAAGGCACCCATCAGAATGTTTTGCATTGGCAGAGCTTACAGCATGGGAGCGGTCTTGTTTGCCTGTGGTAATCATGGGAGATACATGCTGCCACACGCAGAACTTATGGTGCATGAACCTCTCCTCGGAAACCGTGTTGGTGGCAGCAGTTCTTCTATCAAGTCTATATCGGATAGTTTGCTCGAAACAAAGAAGAGGATGAATAAAATTCTTGCCAAGCACACAGGAAAGTCCGAAAAAGTTGTCGCAAAGGCAACCAGTTACGACCATTATTTCAGTCCTGAGGAAAGTATTGATTTCGGCTTATGCGACGAGATTGTTGATTTTGGAAAAATTATGGAGGATTGATATATGACTAAAGAGAGAGTGATTCTTGGACAGAACGTTATTTACAGTACCGACTGCAATGAGACCGGATTGAATAACAATGTGCTCGTGTGTGGCAGTAGCGGCTGTGGTAAAACAATGTCAATTTCCGAACCAAGGCTTCTGGAAACAAAGCATAGTAGTTTAATTGCGACCGTCACCAAAAGAAGGCTCGTTCATAAATATAAGCCCGTATTTGTCAAGCGCGGCTATGTGGTAGAGGATCTGAACTTTATCCATCCGACAGAAAGCAATGTTGCATACGATCCGTTGCAGTACATAAGTAGCTATTCGGATATTACCTTCTTGGCTGAGTCCATTGTTAAAGCGAACCCCAGGAAGGACAAGTCTACCGCCGATCCATATTGGGATGAAGCCGCAACATCTCTACTGTCCGCAGAAATTGCTTATACCCTTATGACGAAGGACGACCCCACGTTTGCTGATGTGTTGGAACTACATGACGGAATCAATTTCAGAGAAAGCAACGGCCAAATCACGACATCTCTAGACCGTAAATTTGACTGCCTGGAATCGAAAGACCCGAGTTGTTTTGCTGTATCTTGTTGGAAGTCCTTCCGTCAGTTGCCTATCAAAACAGCAAGCTGCGTTTTTGGAACGCTGAATACAACTATCGACACCATCTTCAGTCCTGAACTTCGAAAGATGATCGCATCAGAGAAGAAGATTGACTTTGAAAAGATGGCTACCCGAAAAACCGTTCTGTTCGTCTCGACATCTGCTGTAAATCCCGCACTGCACTGCTTTATTAATATTTTCTACGCCCAAGCATTTAAAACTCTGTTTGAATATGCCGAGAGTCTTCCGAGTGGAAAACTTCCTGTTCCGGCTCATGTTCTTTGTGATGACTTTGCAACCGGCAGCCGAATCCTGAACTTTCCAGAGTACATCAGCATCTTTAGAGAGAAACAAATCTCCGTGACACTGCTCCTGCAGTCTGAATCGCAGCTAGAATCTATGTACGGTTCTGATGATGCAACAACCATCATCAACAACTGCGACACTTACCTCTACATGGGTGGCATGGATCTCAAAACAGGGCGATCCATCAGCGAACGGTTAAACATCCCTCTGGATGAAGTTCTCTATATGCCAATTGGGCAGGTTTGTATTTTCCGAAGAGGACAAAGACCCATCATTACCTCTCGCTATGACATACTAAAAAACGAGCAATATCAGCAGATTACAAAGCAATATGAGGACAGTATCCGAGAACGCGAGCACTAAGCTCTATATATCAAATGTTTTCACAGAGAAAAGCAACGATTAACTTTTTTTGCCGATTCAAATTCGAAAATGCTGTCTGAAAGGAGTATCATTTAGTTACAGCAAAGGGAAACAAATCAACTGGAGGTGGGACAAGAAGACCATCGGTAACGGGACACAGTTACCGATGGTCGGGCAGTCGGTGGTATTAAGTCACCCTGATGAGTCGCTGAAAATTGCGACGAAACTGCCAGAAGATGAAGCCATGTTCAAGTAACAGGAGGTAGACAAATGAGAAAGATTAATGCGAAGTACGACAACAGTGACCGTGTGGTATGCGTATCCATTCCCGGAAAACATGAGTTCTACTATCAGCCTGCCGGTACTCGTGAACGGATCTGGCTTTTTGATACCAAGGACTTTTCTGGATCCATTTTTGATTACTTCCGCGATAAGGGCAGAAATATGAACGACAGAGGTTTCAGCCTGACCATCAAGGAACTCTATGAATTCAAGAAGTACCACGACCACAAGCTCGCTACGGTAATGAAGCGGATTTCTGGTCAAGTTGAGTATGTGATCCGCGAACGTACAGAGAATGAAAGAAGCCACAACCAGCCTATTGCCGCTCGTCTGCCGGAGCCTCTCTACTTCGGCCGTGATGACGATGAGCGTGCAGCATAAGAAAGAGGTGTATAGTCTATGAAAAACAAGCAGATGAAAAACTCCCGCATTTCCAAGCTCGGTAAAGGTAAGGTCAAGGGTGTTGGCTTTTTTGAGGGTATCCTCCTTAAAATCACCGGGCGCATCGATGGAGCAAGAAATCTCCCCCGCGAATGTGGTGATGGGCACTGGCTCTCTCCCCACCTCGACAGAGAGGTTCGTTCTTATGATGAGTTTTCCTCTCGTATGTGGGGACAGCTTCAGATTGAGGAAGAAGATGAATATGCACGCCTCGGTGTACTGATGGATTCCCTGGTACATACAAAGAGTCAGCTTGAATCTGCCGAAGCCGATCTTGCTGCCGCACTCTCTTGCGAGGCAGGTGTTGACGCTTCCCGCAAGCACGGTGAAAGCAAACTCACGGACGCTCAAGTTGCTGCACGGCGCGCAAGTGAAAGAGCTAAGAGACTAGCTCCGCTCAGAAGACAAGTTACTGAACTCCAGAGCAAGCTGGTTGCAGAAGTGGATGAGTTTTCTGCTCTTCGTAACAAGATCGTTGAGGATAACAACTCTACCAGGATGATTTGTGCAAGAGTAAAAGATCACCTTCTCCAGCGGATGTGTGTGTATTGGAACTCAGCAATGATCAAGCATTCTGAAAATGCCAGGATGCCGGCTGTTCCCTCTATCGAGGTGACATCCCGTGCCGAAGCCGTCTACATGGAACCTCACAAAGCACTGATGCAGAGGGCGGAACTGCTCAGCCAGAGTCTCTCTAAAGAAGAAAAGGAGGCAGCATAATGTTCGGAAAGAAGAAAAGTCAGGCGCTGTTTAACGCTGTAGATGACAGCAGAACCGTGGTTCACGATTTCCAGTTGAGGTCGTCCAGCCCTACTGGATTTGAATCCTACAGAACCGTGGAATATCGGCTCTATCACAAACTGGCAGAGGATGTGATGATACCTCGGCTGGAGAAACATCTCAATAAGCTCTTCGCCGGGAGTGTGGATGATGCTAACGGGGATATGCTTGATGCTATTCTCTTTGGGGCTGCCAGAGAGGCCCTACCCGATCTCGGCAGGCAACATTACGATCATTCGGATATGCTTCGTCGTTTGATTATTCGTCGCAAAGCTGACCGCGAGGACCTCCGTAGGATCAGAGATGATCGTGTGGAGGAATATGAATCAATGAAAGCTGACTACGAAAGAACCTGTAAGATGCTGGACAGAGAATATGAGGAGGTTTGATTATGAGTAAAACTAACAGTCTCATCTCCATTGATCGTAATGGAGAGTTCGTATACCACGGTCTCAATTCCCACACAAGCAAGAAATACAAGGCTGATACGCCCATGGACAAGTCGTTTGTTCCGTATTTAATCATGGTTCTCTGCTGTACCATTGATGCCGCGTGTTTCATCAACCTGTTTAAGCTGATTTCCTACGACAGTCCGTTTCTGTTGGCGATTCAAGTAGCAGGCTTCCTTTTTGCCTTTGATGTGGTTCCTCTGTACCTGGGCATCCAATTCAGACGAATTAAACAAGGAATCAGTAAGGACAAGTTCATCATGTGGATGGCTCTCGTTGTGTGTGCCATGGCCTGTGTGCTGAACATTGTTCTCCGTCTCATGACCATGGATCAGATGGCTCCTGATCTGTCTGCGTCCACAGTCAGCTTCATTGGCTCTACTCCGCAGGGAGTTCAGAAGAGTGAAGCAACCGGTGTTGATGCGACTGCTCTCGGCCTCGCCCTTGTTGGCATCGTTATTCCGTTCGTTACTTCCCTCGGCAGCTTTTTCATCTCCTATCTGACCTATAACCCGCTTATGGTTCGTAAACGCAATCAGGAGGAACTCATTGCCGAAAAGAAGGATGAGATCCGTAGACTGGATGCGATCCTGTTCGAATATGATGCCGACACGGAGTTTGCTGAACATTTAATCCAGGATGATACCGGCAAGTACGAAGAGATGAAGAAGATGCAGCGGGCATTGGTGCTTAGCTACGCAGACTATGTCCGACAGCGTCTTAAGGAGCATCTCGCCAACCCCACCGCAATTAACGCATTATCCGAGGAGACCTGCGTGGCTATTCTGGAGCGGCTCGACCGTGAGTTGGCTGCTCTGGATAAAGCAGAAACACCCAAGGTGTACATCGGTTCTGATTCGAAGGACAAAACGATGGCTTCTAATGAGGCCGCAGCTTAAGGAGGATATGAATATGAAAAAGATGATTTCTATGATTGTTGTTTGCGCCCTGACCCTCGCAATGGTTACTGGGCTTACCGGTTGTGCCTCCAGCAATAACGAGGCAACTACGGAGAAAGCGGCTGTGTGTTATGTGCTTGCAAATACTGCTAACAGCCAAGGCTTGAACCTGAACAGCCCTATGGTTCAGGATACGATCTATAACACGGTCAGGAACTATGGGTATATCTCTGTAGTGAATGCCGACGGAGTCCCTGATGTTGTCCTGGCAAGTTCCTTTGACATCGATGACAAATACAAGAGTGCATCCGCTGAGAGACTTGATATGGATGCTCGTGCTAAGACTACAAACCTAATCGCGGGTATGCAGAGTGTCATCGCCACCGATCCGGAGGTTGACTATCTGGCAGCGTTGAACCTTGCAGTACGTACTTTGTCCTCCCTCGAGGGATATGACAGCAAGACAATCGTTGTCATCGGCACTGGTCTCTCTACCACGGGTGTTCTGGACTTCCAGAATAACCTTATTTCCGCAGACCCCGGTACAATCGTTGAGCTCCTCAAGCAGAAGGAGGAGATCCCTGCTTTTGATGAGATCACGGTGTATTGGCAGCAGATGGGTGATGTAGCAGCTCCTCAACAGGCTCTGAGTTCCTCCCAGAGAAACAAACTTCAGCAGATTTATGGTGGGATCGTAGAGGAAGGCGGTGGCACCTTTGTATACAACGAGATTATTGCAAATCCTGTTAATGAAGGAACTGCGTATCCTATGGTAACACCGGTGGAACTTCCTGCTGATACGCCGATTAGTTTCGAGCCGGAAATGCTGAACCCCGAAGAAACTGAGAACGTCCTCGCTGAGCCGATTGTTCTGCCGGAAGAGCAGATAACCTTCATCGGTGACAAAGCTGAGTATCTGTATCCGGAAGTGGCCGAGAGTGTGCTCAAGCCTATCGCCGACTTTTTGATGAGCAATGATGTCACCATCCTTCTGTGTGGCACAACTGCCGGTGACGGTAATAGTGCCTATACGATGGAGCTGAGTCAAGCTCGTGCCGATGCAGTCAAACAGTCTCTTGTCGACTTCGGTGTAGACCCTTCTCGCATCATTGCAGTTGGACTTGGTTCTAGTGATCCGTGGCATGTATACGGCATTCCGACATCTGGCAAGGCTGCTTCCTGCAACCGCAAGGTAGTGTTGCTTGATGCTTCGTCTCAGACAGCGCTGGAGATCCTCGCCGAGATCGACGAATAAAGGAATGGAGGTATACGATATGCGTAATCCCGAAAACAGCTCAGTCAATCCCAATACCGGAGATGTGACTTATAACGGTCCGCTCTCCTTGGAAAAAGGCGACCACAGTCATATGCCGAGCAGAACGGATGCTTATCTTCCTGGCGACGAAAGAGGTCATGTCAATGCCTCAAGTTTAGGTGGTATCAACTCCAGGGCTAATGTGGTTGCCCAGCACAGCGATGTCAACCATGGTGCATACTTGTCCGTTGAGAAGGGCGAAAGGAGTGCCTTGCAAAATGGGGCGACAATTGAATCTGAGAAGACGGCGTTTGTTAACAGTCAGCCCGGTGACCGCCCCTCGACCTTTGCAGTAAACGACTCTGTTACATACCCGGACGGGCATACGGAGTCGGTTCACCATTCCTTTACAAATGAGTCGTATGCAGACCAAGCTGCATGGAATGATATGTCTGCGTCTTTGCCGGGAACCTTTGATGCACCCAATCCCGGTGATGGGCTCCGAGGCTCAATGGACAGCGAATCATATGCCTCCCTCATGGAGAGCACAGATGCAGAAATGCCAGGACTTGCCGAGGACTACGCTCCTGCCGATTTTTCTGGTGTTCCAGATTCAACAGATACGGCAAGTTCTTCGGCTGCCATAGGTGTTGACGATGATACTGGCTCTGGTGGTTGTTCTGCTGATCCTGGAGGTGATGCAGGAAGTGCTGATGCCGGGGGTGCAGATGCAGGGGGTGCAGATGCAGGTGGCGGAGATGGCGGTGCTTCAGCAGATGCGGATTAGGAGGTTTGAATGCTTTACGAAATTTCTTTACATACCGCAGACGCATCCCCTGAGTGGGCGGATGGAGTCGGGGGAATTCTTGCCAAATTAACCGACGGAAGGCAAGTCAAGATCCCCGTTTTAGAATCCACGAATGTACTCACTGTAGGTGTTACGGGAACGGGCAAATCCAAATCCTACACACTTCCTGCAGCAAAGTATCTTCTTTCCTCGAACCCAACGATGAAGGGTGTGTTTTTTGAAACCAAGCGGACATTTCTTGACGCGTTCATGCAGCAGAACGACAAGGTCATCACCTACGATCCTACCATTGTGCCTGCGTGTAACTTGTTCCAGTGGTGCCTGATTAAGGAAATTCGACAAGCCCGTGACAAGGAAGGTGAGATGCGGCAAATTGCTGAGGTTTTGTTTGGAGATCTGCTTGCAGGAGCGGAGAATAACCGCGCTTGGATCGAATCGGCACGGAACACCTTTATTGCTGTGCTTCGTGTCATCGTAGATTGTTACCCTGACAACACTTCTAATTGGGATCTTATCAATGCGTTACGCAACATGTCCGTCAACAACTTGCTTGCCTACTTGGCCAAGCATCCTCGTAATCACTCTCTTCTGAATAAAGATTTCAGCTATGATCCAAATAAAAGCGAGGTCTACACGCCCACTAGGAGAGCAACAGACATAATGTTCTTCTTCAATTCGGTGCTTGAAATCTTTGGCGGCGCATTTGAGTCCAAAGGACAAGATACAATCCACGACTATTTATTGGGCGCACACGGGTATGGGCGCAATTTATTCCTCGTGTACGACCTTGCAACTGCAGAGTCCAGCCGGCCATTTATACTTTACTTCCTCAAGAAGATAAAGGATGAAAAGATGAGCCTTTCCTCAACGATCATAGAACCTATGCTTTGGTGTATGGACGAGGCGGATAAGCTTAGCGACAGCGGCAAGGCGGCGGATTTTGGAATATTCCAAGCCGCTACCCTTGGGCGCGAGTACGGGTTGCAGATTCTACTCACAACTCAGAGCATCGAAAACCTATACGGGTTAGCACCGGGGTTTAATGAACATATAGCCAAGGGAGGGCTTTCCGGCTTTCCGGTATTGATTTCGTTCCGCCCCGGCGATGCTACAACAATTTCAACACTTCAAATTTTGTTTGGTTCAAGACGGCATGAAATCACGACTATGCCACTATCCAGATATGACCATCCAACGGTTAAGAGCGAGATTGAGCCTGTTGTCAGTGAGGCAGACTTCGCTCAACTCGACACTGGTGAAGCATATATAAAAATCAAGTCCGCCCACCCACAAAAGGTCTCTATCATACTCGAAGAATGTTAGGAGGTACTGTATGGCTGTTAATTACCTGCAATATATCGGTTCTGTTCAGCAAGGAGGCATAACATTTCCTAATGTACGCTTTCTTGTCAGCGGTATTGATTCCAAGGTTCGTCAGATTGTCGGGCAGAATATCGTTGCATCAGCCTATGAGCGAGGAAAGACCATGCTCATTGTTGATAATACGCAGAGCTACAATGCTATGCAAATGGGCTTTGGTCGATATCAGGTAGTCAACGCACTCAATGGCGAAGTGAGCTTGTGTAATGATTTACTGAATGTGAACACGCTTAAGAGTATCAGTAGGCTTCGCTCTCTGCTGTCAGACCTGGGTTTTGACGGCACGAGAGCTATGAAAATTGTGACTTATCTAAATTTCGTCAAGGAGACACAGTGCCGTTTAGGCGATTCAACCGCTCTGACAATCGATATTCTCGAACAATATGGCAGTACGATGCTGGTGGAGTGGAAGCTAAAACAGCTTGTTGAAAAGGGCAGTTTGAGTGAAGAAAACTACCGCTATCTTATGGGGCGTTACAGTGAGGTCAGCGGAGCTGCTGCGGATTTTGAGACATTTCTCGTCCTTCTTAGTCCGTTCCTGGGCAACACACAGCCTGCACCGGGCATGGCTGTTCATCTTCCTGTTGGAGAGTTCGCATCGGACAAGCCTATGCAAGAGATGCTTTCTAAGTTGTTAATCTCGTACATAAAGCAAAACGTCAGCAATGCGACCGTCCTTATCTTGGATGATGGCAACGGCGAAGACCGCAAATTCATTATTGACATTCTTAAGAACATTCCCATCAGCTCCGAAGTTCATATGCTGTCGAACGATGCGTTCACTTTGGGAGAAGCTGATAGAAGTATCCTTATGAATGTTTTTCCTGTACGTATTTATACCCGTCATGAAAATATGACGAGCTGTGGCCGCGTTGAATGTCTTTGTGGCCAGATCGATGTAGTCAAGTGTTCTTCTACCGTTACCATCGACAAGAGGTTCCGAGCTAACTCGGCCTGGGATATGCTACTGGGAACCAACCGTACGGAAACTTCCATCGCAAACGCACCTACAAAGGAGTATCGTTTTAGAAAAGAAATTATTAACACGATGTATGACGGGACAGGCATCATCGACTACGCCGGAAACAAGGTGATGTTCTCGTTCTGATACAGCTATCAACCTTAGGAGGGATCTAAATGTCCAGATTATTCGGTATATTAAAAGTTGCTCTTGTTCTGGCAATTGACTTCGTTGCCATTTACAGTCTGTTTGATGACCTCTATATTGCATCTGGTGCTGTCGGAGTCATTACTCTTTACGTCCTGTTTGGCGGATATTTAGCCCTTCTGAAAGAGGGGGCGGTAAGCAGTAAAAAACTCCCTACATACCAAAGAACCAGACTGGAAATTGCAAAGACGCAGTTGGTTGCCGATGTCAAATCCGTCAGCAACGCTAATATTTCAGGGTTGAAGTTGTACTTGGTCCCCGGAGATGATGATATGAACGCCACTACATATGGCTTCAATTGTGTTTCTGTAACCCGTGGTACATTTGATAATGCAGATCCCGTCACACTCAATGCCATCCTGGGTCATGAAATCAGCCATATATTGCATTGGGATGCCGAATTCAATCGTGCAGTCTTTTGTTCTGTGACACTGCTTGTCGCTGCGCTCAGTGTTGTGTCATTTGTCGCTATGGTATGTATCTTTTTAATTTTTCTTGTCTTGAGTTGTTTCCGATCCTGGTTAGGCGTAATGGCCTTTCAAGGCACCACAAAGGTTGTCGACGGGATTTTCAGCCTGTTACAGCGTGGTGTCGTGGTCGTTTATCGCTCCTTACTGAGCCTTGCCAGCCGCCACGCAGAGTATAGAAGTGACAAGTATTCCTGTATGCTCGGTTATGGTGTGCAACTTTCACACTTTCTTGCTTTGGCAGAACCGAATAGCCAACGGCAGTTGACGCTGACGGAGGCAATGTACCGTAGCCATCCACCGACCCCTAAGCGTATTGCCCGTCTGGAGCGTTTGATGCTCACGCAGAGTTCCTCTGAGAATGTAAATCGTTGAATTTCAGAACTGTAACACAGGAGCCATTGCGGATAGTCAATGTGCTCCTGTTAATGCTATATAACTATTATTTCCGACACAAAGATGCTACGCAATATAAATTCCATTATACTTAATCTGTGGTTGGGGCACTTGTTCATCTACAATTTGGAGGAAATATGGGGAAATTAAAAGATATACTGTTCAAAGCTGAACTATCCGCAGAGGTCAAGAACATTCAAGACCGCAGAACTGGGATGAAACGAGCTTGCGCCGAAACATATCAGATCCTGATGCATGCAACGCAAGAGGTCACACTTCTGATACCAACTAGTTTCATGGAGTTCCTTCGTGAAAATATGGATGCAACAAGAATCAACCATTTGGATTTTTCGAAGAATCTTATGGAGATGGACTTGTCGAGAACTACACGAGTTTTACTCTCCCTCGTGTATCGCGATTTCCTATGCTCAGAGGTGGAACGTAAGGCACTCGTGGATAAAGATCGTGAAGAGATCGAAGCCGCTGGCAAAGTGTTCGAGGATGAATCGTTGCGGGATCTGTTCAAGGACGATGACTAATCATACATAACAAAACCATTTATGGTGACATTAGCGTGGTAGGTATACTGATGATACAAGAGCTTTCTCTGGAAAGAGGTGAATTGCATATGGCACACAAAAGCACGGCAAGACTAAAGGGTTATCTACTGGATTGCCTGTTTTATACGATCATTTCTATGATTTGGTACGGAAGTTTGCTGTTTCGGTGCATGCCGGGAATGACATATGCCGAATCTAAAGCTATGCTCTGGTGTATGATAGGGATTTCCATCCTCGTGTGCACATTCATTCTTGATTGGCGTGCGTGGACAGGATGGACTGTTGTAAAGGCGCTCAGCGTCCTCTATGGGGTGTATACAGTAATTGTCTATAGCAAAACTGTGGGTTCCTGGCCGACTATTGTACTGGGAATTGCCCCTGTCCTTTCCATGGTCTATATAATACTTCTGATGTCACAGAAAATAAAAAACAGTAAGAGTAAAGGAAAGATTATTAAACACCGATTGCGCTGTTGCTGTGTTGGCTCCCAATCGATAGCTACTGTAGCCTTAACTTTTTCACAATGCTATCTCAAAACAGAGAACTGACGTGATGTTTTGACCACAATGACACTTTTCCTCTGACAATGAAACTAACTCAATCACGCTGACACTTTTCTTGGAGGAAGAGTTTCAGCGTGATTTGTTTTGTGCCTCAAAAGCACCTGCTTTGCAGTGTTTATTTCTGCGACGACAGACCACAGTGAAACTAACCCCAAAATGGAAAAAGCCGAAAACCCATGTCCCGCAAGGATTTTCGGCAAAAGAAAAAGTTCGATAGTTTCAGATACCCTCGTATCAAAACTATCGAACTTATTTGGTCCGAGTGGCGAGACTTGAACTCACGGCCTCTTGACCCCCAGTCAAGCGCGCTACCAGCTGCGCCACACCCGGTTGTACCTAAATTCAGTTTGCTTCCCGCTTGTCGGCTTTTTGCTAATCGCCGCGGCGCTTCCTTCAGAAACATAGTCGCGGTACTTCGCTTGGAGCGCTCGTTCCGCTCCTTGTTTCTTCACCTCGAAGCAATGCCTTCATCCGCCACAGGCGGCGGCATTTCTCCTCGCCCAGCTGCGCCACACCCGGAAAGCTCATCAATAATACCACATGAAAAGCGATTTGGCAAGTCTTTTTTTCAAACTTTTTTAAAATATCCGCCACTTTTTTACTTTCTTTCTTATTTCCGCCCTTCCTCTTTACTTTTCGTCTCTATCTATGCTAAAATCTAAAGGACGGAAGGAGAGTCAGATATGGCAAAAATAATCGGAACAAACATACCAAACATCCCGTGGGAGGATAAGCCCGCAGGATTTGAATATCCCGTGTGGCGTTACAGCGGCAATCCCGTTATCACCCGCGACAATCTGCATATGGCGAACAGCATTTTTAATTCCGCTGTTGTGCCTTACAGCTCGGGCTTTGCCGGAGTTTTCAGGGCGGATATCCGCTCGCGCGCCCATAAGCTCGTTGTCGGCTTCAGCAAAGACGCGATAAACTGGGAGCTTGAGAATAAATATATCTTCAACGGCTACGATCCGCGCCTGTGCAAGCTCGATGGAAAATACTATCTCTCGTGGGTCAATCTCACCCCTCACGGCACAACTATCGGCATAGCATATACAGAGGATTTCAAGAGCTGGACTCAGCTTGAGGATGCCTGCTATCCTGTTGCCCGCAACGGCGTTCTTTTCCCACGCAAGGTGAACGGCGAGTATCTTCTGCTCATTCGCCCGTGCGACAGGGGACACACCCCTTACGGCGATATATTCATCAGCCAGTCAAAAGACCTCACTTATTGGGGTAAGCACCGTTTTGTTATGAGCCCGGTCGAGAACTGGGAAGCTACAAAAGTCGGAGCGGGTCCGACTCCTATTGAAACCGACGAGGGCTGGCTCATGTTCTATCACGGCGTGCTCACGAGCTGCAACGGCTTCACCTACAGCATGGGCGCCGCCATCCTCGATAAAGATGAGCCGTGGAAAGTGCTCCACCGCGCGGATAGCTTCCTGTTAGCTCCCCATGAGCTCTATGAATGCGTCGGCGATGTGCCGAATGTCGTGTTTCCGTGCGCCGCGCTCGCGGATGCCAAGACCGGCAGAATAGCTATCTATTACGGAGCCGCCGATACTTCGGTTGCCCTCGCGTTCACAACCGTTGATGAAACTGTGAAGTACATCAAGGATAACGACATTATAAAATAAAAATGCAGCCGTGGGATGATTCTCACGGCTGTCTCATTCCTTTTCCGAGCCTTTCGAGAGCGCGCTTTTCTATCCTGCTGACATAGGAGCGGGAGATGTTCATCATCGACGCTATCTCTCGCTGCGTCAGCGGCTCGTTGCCGTCGAGCCCGTAGCGCATGACGATTATCGCCTTTTCGCGCGGGTCGGGTATGCCGATGACGAGCCCGCGCAGCTTCTCGCTCTTTATCTTCAAATCAAGATCGTCTGCGATGCAGTCCGGCGTGCAGATAATATCCATTAGCGTGAGCGGGTTCCCCTCGCTGTCGCTGTCGATCGGGTCTTCGAGCGAGATGTCGTGCGCGCTCTTTTTCATCGAGCGAAAGTGCATCAGTATCTCATTTTCAACGCATTTCGCGGCGTATGTCGCAAGGCGCGTGCCCTTGTCGGGCTTGAACGAGTCTATAGCCTTTATCAGCCCGACCGTGCCTATCGAAATAAGATCGTCCTGATCCGAATATGCGGCGTAGTATTTTTTGACTATGTGCGCCACGAGCCGCAGGTTGTGCTCAATGAGTTCGCTGCGCGCCGATTTGTCGCCTGCGTGCATTTTTGCAAGAGCTTCGCGCTCCTGCGCCGCACTCAGCGGCGGGGCAAATGAGCCCGGCTGGCTCAGATGCAGGATAAAAAAGAGAAATCCGTTTGAAAATAACTGCAAAAACCAACCGAACACAGCACCGCCTCCCGTAGAATATCTATATTCGCGGTTTGCCGGAGTTTGCAAGTCCGGGCTTTTTTTGTAAATTCACTTGAAACTTCGGGACGGCTATAATATAATAATCTGTAGAAAAAGCGGGAACGGAGGTGCTCTCGTGTCGGATATCAAACTCGGCGCGCAGCTCTATACTTTACGCGATTACATACAGAATTATGAAGATGCTGAAAAGACTTTTGCCTATCTTGATTCTATCGGCATCAACACGATTCAGATTTCCGCTATCGGACCTATCGAGCCGGAGAAGGTCGCATATCTTGTTGATAAGTACAGTATGGATGTCTGCGTCACGCACACTTCGTTCGACCGCATGCTCAGCGATACCGAAGCCGTTGTCAGGGAGCATAAAATGATCCACTGCGACACGCTCGGAGTCGGCTGTATGCCGGGGGAGTACAGCGGCAGCGAAGAGGGCGTGCGCGAGTTTATAAAGCTCACGGGCGAGCTCGCAAAAAAGCTTCGCGATATTGGAATGCATTTTGCCTATCACAACCACGCTTTCGAGTTCAAAAAATATAACGGCAGGCGCGTTATAGATATGCTTATCGACGACACCGACCCCGAGCTGTTCGGCTTTATAATGGACACATATTGGGTTCAGTATGGCGGCGGCGATCCTGCGGATTTCATAAATCGCCTCAGCGGCAGAATGAAGGTCTGCCACTTCAAGGATTATAAAATCAACAGCGAGAACAAGCCCGATTTTGTCGAAGTTGGCACAGGCAACCTCAATCTCGATGAGTGCTACCGCGCGTGCAGGGATTCTGGTGTAAGATATATCGTTATCGAGCAGGACACCTGCGATATCGACCCGCGCGAGTCGATGGCGATAAGCTACAAGAACCTTGTTGATATAGCAAAGAGAAACAGCTGATTTTTGGGAAGGGATGACAGAAGTGGAAGAAAAGATGAAGCTCCCCGTGGTTGATAGGGGATACGATATTGCGGCAACGGATGCGTATATCTCGATGCTGCAGGAGGAATATAATAAAATTTACGCCTGGGGCTCGGAGCTTGAAAAGCGTGCCGAAGCTCCTGCGGGCGCAGCGGCTTCGAGCGAAGAGATAGAAGCACTCAGAACGCAGAACCGCAGTTTATATAACAACTGCGTGGCGTTTGCAAAGCATATAAAACGCCTCGAAAAGCTCAGAGACGATCAGGGCAGATATATGGTTGACGAGCTCAACGCCGCAGAGAGCAGGAAGAAAGCTCTCGAAAAGGAGATATCCGACCTTGAGGCGCAGAAGAGCCTGCTCAAAGTGAGCAATGAGTCGGCTCGCGGCCAGTCCGATGCAATAGTCACCGCCGCGCGCAGTCAGGCACAGAAGACAGTTACCGAAGCGCAGGAGCAGGCGAACGCAATAGTCGCCGAGGCGCAGAAGAAAGCCGAAACTATCCTGCGCGAGCGTATCGGCAGAATGTCTGCCGTGTGCGCCCAGCTTAACGATATGTTTGATAAGGGCGAATAAATATCGGCAATAAAAATAGAATGCGGCTGTTCATCATGAGGCTCAGTGCCTGCGTGATGATAACAGCCGCTTTTGTTTTTGCTACCCTGTAAAATCTTCTATCAGCTTTTGAAGTGCTTCGTCGCCCTCGACCGTTATTCCTTTGTAGACGCGCTCGGCTTCGCCACGGGGCAGGGATGATGTGAAAACATCGAATACCTCCTGGGGCTCGTCCTCGCCGTATACGAACACTGCTATCCTGCCGTTGTAGTCGCGCATGATGTATTTTTCGCTCCCGTTCGATGCGGCGTTTTCGATTATAGCCGAGACGGTCAGAAACGCCGCGGCGCAGAACGCGAGGGCAACGGCGATGCTTTTTATCGTGGTTTTCATCTTTCCTTTTTCCTTTCCGAAGGCTTGCTTTTTCTGCTTTCGTGGTGATTTTTGCCCCTTTTGGGCGTTTTTATACGCTGTTTTATACACTGCTATTGTTTTGATTTTACAAAATAATGAGAATATTTGGATTTAGGCTAAACTTTTTGCAAAAAGTATGCTATAATTTTTAACTGGATTGTAATGTGAAGGAGGCGCACGGATGGCAAACAGCTCCGCAAACGCATCGAAAAAGATGGGAACAGCCAAAAAATCTTCCAAAAAGAAGAATAAAAAGCCGAATAAAAAAGCCGGCAGGATAGCTCTGCTGGTCATACTCTGTGTGCTCGTCGTCGGTATGCTCACCACGGCGATAATCGGAGGTTATGTTTTCTTCAATATCGTGTCTTTTGCCCACGGCGAGATCGCGATAAATCTCGACGACTACAAGGCGAATCAGAACCAGACCTCGTTCGTCTATGCCTATAACAGCAACAACGAGCTCGTTGAAATGGCTCAGCTCCACGGCGAGGAGAACAGAATATGGGTCGATTTCGACAAGATGCCGAAAAATCTAAGAAACGCTTTCGTCTGCCTTGAGGACAAGCGTTTTGAGAAGCATCACGGCGTCGACTGGCTGCGCACTTTCGGCGCGGCAACCGGACTTTCAACCGGCGGCGGCTCGACGATAACCCAGCAGCTCGTCAAAAACCTGACCAACGACAAGGAGGTCACGGTCGTCAGAAAGTTCAAGGAGATAGAGCGCGCTCTGAATCTTGAACAGCATTACAGCAAGGATGCTATCCTTGAGGCGTATCTCAACACCCTCTATCTCGGCAACGGCTGCTACGGCGTCCAGACCGCGAGCGAGACTTATTTCGGCAAGGATGTCAGCGAACTGAATCTCGCCGAGTGCGCGACCCTTGCGGTCATAACAAAAGCTCCGACAACGTATAACCCTCTGCTCAATCCCGAGTCGAATAAAAAGCGTCAGGAGCTTTGCCTGAAGTATATGCTCGAGGAAAAGGCGATAAGCAAAGAGGAATACGAAGAGGCGGTAAATTATAAGCTCGTCTTTACAAACAGCGAGGGCTATGTCCCCAAGCCGGGCAAGACCAAGAACACTACCGAGGACAAGAACACCGAGAAGGAATATCAGGATTTCTATGTCGATTATGTCATCAAGACCGTCTGCAAGGATCTGATGAGCAAATACGGCTACACCTACCGCCAGGCGATGGAGAAGATAAATTACGGCGGACTCAAGATATATTCTGCTGCCAACCCCGATGTTCAGAAGGTTCTCAATACCGTATATTCAAACAGAATCGCTTTCGATAAGGAGGCAGACACCGCCGAGCATCCCGCCGCTCAGTCTGCTGCAACCGTCATGGACTATGAGGGCAGAATCGTCGGCATAGTCGGACAGGCGGGCGAAAAGAACGGCAACCTCTGCCTCAACAGAGCGTCCGAGTCCCCGAGACAGCCCGGTTCGTCCATAAAGCCCCTTTCGACCTATTCTCTCGCGCTCGAGAAGAACTATGTCAACTGGTCGAGCATGATCCTCGACTACTCGATCTATCAAAACGGCAAGCTCTGGCCGCAGAATGCGGACGGCACAAACGGAAGCAAGAAAGAGATAACCGTCCAGTATGCTATCCAGAAGTCGTTCAATACCGTGCCCGTCAGAATAATTACGGAGATGCTCGGAGTCAACGAAGCCTATAACTTCATGAAAAAGACGTTCCATCTGACAACTCTTGATGATTCTGCGGATGCGAATATCGCGCCCCTTGCAACCGGCGCTCTGACAAACGGCGTCACTACTGTCGAAATGGCGGCGGCATATGCCGTGTTCGGCAACAACGGCTATTACTACGAGCCCTATTGCTATTATAAAGTCACAAATGCCACGGGTACGGAAGTCCTGCTCGAAACGAAGTCCGAGCCCGAGAGAGTTCTCAGCGAGGATACCGCAGAGGTCATGCGCGAACTGCTCAAGACCGTTCCGGCAAGAGATTTCCGCAAGAGCAAGAATCTCGGCAAGTTCGAGCTGATGAGCAAGACCGGTACCACGAGTGACACCAAGGACAGCTGGATAGCCGGCGGCACGCCCTATTATGTCTGCGCAGTCTGGCTCGGCTACGATAAGCCCAAGGTCATTCCGTTCAGATACAGTGCTTCCGGACGAGTCTATATCGAACTGCTCGACCGCATCCACGCGAACCTGCCCGTCAAGGAGTTCCCCAAGACCGGCAAGGTCGAGGAGAAGGACTACTGCAAGAAGACCGGACTTCTCGCTTCGCCCTCGTGCAAGGAGACTGCAAAGGGATATTATAAGAAGTCCGCAATGCCCGCCGAGTGTACCGCATGCGGCGGCGGATCCGTCAGCGAGGTCGTCAGCGGAGTCGGCGAGGCGGTCAGCAATATTATCGATTCCATCCTTCCGACAAGCCCGCGTTCGGACGATTAAACTCAACCTGCGGCGAAAAAATATATAAACGGCCGCACCCGATAACGGTGCGGCTAATTTTTTAATTAAGAGGTATTTTATGATAATCCTGTCGGTAGATTACGGGGATACGCGAACGGGCATAGCCGTCTGCGACAAGACCGAATTTTTGGCGTCTCCCGTGACCGTTATAACAGAAAAAGAACCCGAGCCGCTGATAGAAAAAATAACAGAGATAGCAAAAGAGAAAAAGGCAGAGCTAATAGTTGTCGGTCTGCCCGTCAATATGGACGGCACCCACGGCGAACGCGCTCAGCGGTGCGAGGATTTTGCGGCGGCTCTGACCGAATTTTCGGGCATAGAGACCGTGATGCGCGACGAACGCCTGACAACGGTCTCGGCGCATAACGCCCTGAATGTCACGAACACGCGCGGCAAGAAGCGCAAGGCTGTCGTCGATGCCGTCAGCGCCGTGATGATTCTCCAGGATTATCTCGACTATCGGCGCATCAATCACCTTTCCTGAACAGTTCTTTTATGCCCATGAGCAGCAGAAATCCGCCGAATATTTTCCCGGGAATATAGCTGTTCATGTGCGATACCGCGAGACTGCCGAGCAAAACTCCCGGCAGACCGCCTGCGGCAAAGAGCAGAACGCTTTTCCAGTCGATGAGCTTTTTGAATGAATAAACTATGCTCGAGAGCACCGCGCAGGGGATGAAAAACAATAGATTTATGCCCTGTGCCTTGAGCTGCGGCATGCCGAGCGCGAGCACGAGATAGAGCACAAGCACTCCGCCTCCGCCGAGTCCGAGACTGCCGGCGAGACCCGAGAAAAAAGCTGCCAGTATCGTTTTCATCGCATCAGCATCCTCACTCCCGCCCAAAGCATGAAAAGGGCAAAAATCTTGCCGAGTATTTTCGTCGGTATCTTCGGCAGAATGAAAGAACCGAGAACGCTTCCTATAAGCCCCGCCGGGAGATAGGGGAGCGCATCGCCGAAGGTTACTTTCCCTGTGTAAATATATATCCCCGCGCTCGCCGCGGTCAGCAGCATAATGAGTGCCACCGCGTTTGCCTGCGCCCTGTTTTGCTCCATTCCGCTTTTTCTGAGCATCGGCACAGCAATCATCCCGCCGCCGGCTCCGAGCGCGGAGTTGACCGTCCCGATGGCGAGACCGCCGATAATCTTTGTTATTCCTTTCATTTTCTCAGCTCCTTTTTCCTATTTTGCCCGCCGCTGTTCTAATAATGCCGCTACTCTCCGCATATTCTTTTGTGGGGGTGTCGGTATGGTGATAAATTTCAAAAAGCGTTCAAGACTCGTCGTTCTCGGTATCGCGGCGGCTGTTGTAATAATGGTTATATGCTTCGTGATGATATCCTCGCGCGGCTCCGGATATGCGCGCAGGGTCTCTTCAAATGCGCTCCGCACCGTGACAATTATCGTTGACGCAGGTCACGGCGGCATGGACGGCGGCGCGACCGCGGCGGACGGAACGGTCGAAAAAGATATAAATCTGTCCATTGCCCTGAAGCTGCGCGATATGCTCGACACTGCGGGCTACAATGTCATCATGACCCGCGAAACGGACGACGATATAGCCGACGACTCCGCAAAAACCGTGCGTCAGCAAAAAGTCTCGGATATAAAAAACAGAATGAAAATCATCGAACAGACGCCCGACGCCCTGTTCGTGAGCATACATCAGAACCACTACGGCGGCCCGTCATACAGCGGCGCGCAGGTGTTCTATTCAAAAAACAATCCGGAGAGCGAGAAGCTGGCAAAGGCGATTCAACAGGATATCCGCTCGCTTATCCAGCCTCAGAATCAGCGCGCCGTCAAGCGCACTGGCACTGAGATATATCTGCTCTATCATGCGCAGTCTCCGGCGGTTATGGTCGAGTGCGGCTTTCTCTCGAACGCCGCCGAGACGCTGAAACTAAAAGACGATAATTATCAGAACGCCATGGCATTTTCGGTCATGTGCGGTATAACAGACTATTTAAAACAAGACGAAAAACTGACGGAGGTAACATAAAATGGCAGGCAAGGCAAAATCGGTCTATATCTGTTCCGAATGCGGCTATGAAAGCCCGAAATGGTTCGGCTGCTGCCCGGGCTGCGGCGAGTGGAACACCATGAACGAGGAGATAAAAGCGCCCGCCGCTCCGGCGTCCAAGAGCGGCGCGAGCGCACGCAGTGTTAAAACATATGCTCTCAGCGAGATAACCGCCGATGAGGAGATACGCTATCAGACAGGGCTCACCGAGCTCGACCGCGTCCTCGGCGGCGGAATAGTCAAAGGCTCGCTGGTGCTCCTGAGCGGCGACCCCGGCATAGGCAAATCGACGATTCTTCTTCAGATATGCCAGTATATCGGCAAGGATCTCGATATTCTCTATGTCTCGGGCGAGGAGTCGGTCTATCAGATAAAGCTCCGCGCGGACAGGCTCGGGGTCACGAGCCCGACCCTCACTCTCATGAGCCAGACCGATGTTCAGGCTATATGCGAGTATATAAATATCAACAAGCCCGGGCTCGTTATCATCGACTCGATACAGACTATGGTCATAAGTGACCTCAGCTCATCTGCGGGCAGTGTCACGCAGGTGCGCGAATCGACTTCGATGTTCATGCGCACCGCGAAGAGCAGCAATATTCCGATTATAGTCGTCGGTCATGTCAACAAGGACGGCAACATCGCGGGTCCCAAGGTGCTCGAACATATCGTTGATGCGGTGCTCTATTTCGAGGGCGACCGCAATATGTCTTACAGAATCCTCCGCGCCGTCAAGAACCGCTACGGCTCGACGAATGAGATAGGCGTTTTCGAGATGCTCGACAGCGGACTTTCTCAGGTCGAGAATCCGTCCCTCATGCTAATTTCAGGCAGACCGAAGAACACTTCGGGCACCTGCATTGCCTGCGCTATGGAGGGTACCCGCCCGATACTCGCTGAGGTTCAGGCTCTTGTCAGCGCGTCGAGCTTCGGCAATCCCCGCCGTATGGCGACCGGCTTTGATTATAGCCGCATGGCTATGCTCTTAGCCGTCCTCGAAAAGCGAGCGGGCTATTTCTTCGGCAATATGGATGCCTATATAAATGTCATCGGCGGACTCAAGCTCGATGAACCCGCGACCGACCTCTCCGTTGCGCTTGCGCTTATTTCGAGCCTCAAGGATGTCCCGATAAGAGACGATGTGCTCGCTTTCGGCGAGATAGGTCTCGGCGGCGAGATTCGCTCCGTCAACCACTGCGAACAGCGCATAAAAGAGGCGGCTCGGCTCGGCTTCAAGACCTGCATTATCCCGCGCCATAATTTCAAATCCGTGCCGGACAAGCTCAAAAAGGAGATAGAGGTCATCGGCGTCAAGAATGTCTATGAGGCGTTCGCGAACTGCGTTGACTGATGAATTTTATGACCCCTATAGAATCGCCGAACCTGCCGAAGAGGGGAATCACCCTCGCTGCGGTAAGCGTCGGCGCAGAAAAAGCAAAAGAATATCTTCTCTCGCACGGTATCAGTGTGCTTGATATCCTGCTGTGCGCCGCGATAACCGACGGCACAGCTGCCCACGCCGATTTGCATTTGTTGCATCTCGGCGGGCGAAAAATCATATTGAGCCGAGAGCAGTGTAACAACGCGGAAAAGCTTATTGAAACGGGCTTTGATGTGCAGGTTCTCGACACTCCGCTCGGCGATAAATATCCAGCCGATGTGCCGCTCAATGCCGCGCTTTTCGGCAATTATGCGATACTCAATCCCAAAACCGTCTGCAAAAACATCGACTTTTCCGGGCGTAGTTTAATACCCGTGCGCCAGGGCTACACAAAATGCTCGGTAGTGCCGGTGACTGAAAGCGCGATAATTACCGATGATGTGTCAATAGCCTCGGCGGCCGAAAAAAACGGACTTGCTGTACTGCTCGTCTCAAAGGGCGATGTCATTCTGCCAGGGCGCGAATACGGTTTTATCGGCGGCTGCTGCGGACTCATTGCGCCCGATACAATGCTCTTCAACGGCTCGCTCGCATCTCATAAGGACAGCGAAAAAATCAGAGCCTTTCTCTCTTCATTCGGCGTGCGTGCGGAGGAGGCGGGGGACTTTCAATTAACCGATATCGGCTCAATACTTCCGCTCGCAGAGAGATAAGCCGAAAATCTTTCTGGAAATTACATTTTATTCCAAAATCCGATTTTTATTATTTGCCTTTGTGCTATCATATTTCGGAAAACTTCAGTGGAGTGATAACAACGAAAAAGGGACAGCTTAAAGGCGGCATCTTTCTCATTCTCGCCGCCGTTATATGGGGACTGTCGTTTGTGGCTCAGAGCGAGGGACTCGAGGTAATCGGAACTCTGACCTTCAACGGCATAAGAATGATTATGGGCGGCACGGTGCTCCTGCCGGTCATTGCAATAATGTCGGGAGTTCAAAAATCAAAAAACAAAAAGCTCGGCTCGGCTGAACAGAAAACGCCAGAAGAAAAGAAAAAAGACAGAAAAAATCTTATTGTCGGCGGACTTGTCTGCGGAACGGTTCTCTGCGTGTCGAGCAATCTTCAGCAGGCGGCGTTCGGCTATACAACGGTCGGCAAGGTCGGCTTCATAACCGCGCTCTATATGCTTCTCGTGCCGATAATCAGCCTCGTTTTCTTCAAAAAGCGCGTCAGTCTTCCTGTGTGGATAGGCGTCGGACTCGGTGTTGTCGGACTTTATCTGCTGTGTGCGGGCGGCAAGGCGACTTTCGGCAAGGGCGAATTGCTCGCTCTCGCGTGCTCGGTCGGCTTTGCGATACATATTCTTGTTATCGACAAATATTCGGCTATAGTTGACGGAGTCAAACTCTCGTGCGCGCAGTTCTTTGTTTCGGGCATAATATCCGTCGTTCTTATGTTTATCTTTGAAAAGCCGAGTATCCACGCCATAATGAGCGCCGCGCCCTATCTGCTCTACACAGGTATTTTGTCCTGCGGAGTGGCTTTCACTTTCCAGACCCTCGGCCAGCGCGATTCCGACCCCACGGTCGCTTCGCTCCTGCTGTGCCTTGAATCTGTGTTCGCTGTTATATTCGCATGGGTGCTGATAGATCAGAAAATGTCGGTAAGGGAGCTCAGCGGCTGCATCATCATGTTCGTCGCAATAGTCCTCGCCCAGCTTCCCGCAGATGTGTTCAAGAAAAAGCAAAGGGCGTAACAAATCATAATTTTATCCGGCAGACTGTGTGTTATCGCATGGTCTGTCTTTTTCTATACCTATTGATATCATTGACAAAAAGCCAATATATGGTGTATAATTAAATATGTATGATACAAAATAATGCGTAGCAATCAGTCGGGGGATAACTCAATGGCAAAAGTCAAAAAGAGAGAAGAATACGGCGACGACAGCATTGAAATGCTCAAAGGCGCCGACAGGGTGCGGAAAAAACCGTCGGTTATTTTCGGCTCGAACGGTATCGAGGGCTGCGAGCACTCGGTGTTTGAAATAATTTCAAACTCCGTTGACGAGGCGCGCGAGGGCTTCGGCAACACGATTACCGTCACCCGCTTCAAGGATAAGTCCATAGAGGTTCAGGATTACGGGCGCGGTATACCCGTTGAGTTCAACCGCAGGGAAAACGAGTATAACTGGAAGCTCCTGTTCTGCGAGCTCTATGCAGGCGGAAAGTATAACACCAACGACGGCGGAAGCTACGAGTATTCGCTCGGCACAAACGGACTCGGCCTTTGCGCCACGCAGTATGCCTCGGAGTATATGGAGGCGGAGGTTCACTCGAACGGCTATTGCTATCATCTGCAGTTCAAAAACGGCGAGCCGGTCGGCGATATGATAAAAGAGCCCTACAGCAAAAAGGACACCGGCACGCGCATAAAGTGGCGCCCCGACCTCAAGGTGTTCACCGATATAGACATACCTCTCGAGTATTTTCAGGATATGATGCGCCGCCAGTCGATAGTCAACGCGGGCATCAAGTTCGTGCTCAGGAATCAGAACGGCTCGAAGTTTGAAACGTTCGAGTATTTCTATGAAAACGGCATAACCGATCACCTCAAGGAGGTCGTCGGCAACAACGCCATTTCTTCTGTCTGCACCTGGAGCGGCGAGCGAGTAGGACGCGACAGAGCGGATCAGCCCGAGTATAAGCTTAAAATAAACGCCGCGCTCTGCTTCTCGAATAAGGTCCAGCTCAAGGAGTATTATCATAACTCGAGCTACCTTGAATACGGCGGCGCACCCGACAAGGCCGTGCGCTCCGCGTTTGTGTCGCAGATAGACGCATATATAAAAAAGAACGGAAAATACCTCAAGTCCGACTCGAAGATAAATTTCCAGGATGTCGAGGACTGCCTCGTGCTCATCGTCTCGTCGTTCTCGACCGTAGCCGCCTATGAGAACCAGACGAAGAAATCCGTCACCAACAAGTTCATTCAGGAGGCGACGACCGAGTTTTTCAAGCATCAGCTTGAGATATATTTTATCGAAAACAAGCTTGACGCGGACAAGATATGCGATCAGGTGCTCGTCAATATGCGCGCGCGCGTCCGCGCGGAGACGACGAAGCTCAATATAAAAGGCAAGCTCCAGTCGAGCAACGATATGGGCAGCCGTGTGCAGAAATTCGTTGACTGCCGCAGCAAGGATGTCTCCGAGCGCGAGCTGTTCATAGTGGAGGGCGACTCGGCTCTCGGGGCCTGTAAGCAGGCGCGCGACTCGTCTTTCCAGGCGATAATCCCCGTGCGCGGAAAGATACTCAACTGTCTCAAGGCGGAATATAACAAAATATTCGCAAACGATATCATAACCGATCTGATAAAAGTTCTTGGCTGCGGAGTCGAGGTCAAGTCGAAATCGATGAAAGATATGGTCGCGTTCAATATCGACCAGCTGCGCTGGAGCAAGGTCATAATCTGCACCGATGCCGACGTTGACGGATTCCAGATACGCACGCTTATCCTCGCGATGATTTATCGCCTCATGCCCACGCTTATTGAAAAGGGCAAGGTGTATATCGCGGAGTCGCCGCTCTATGAGATAAACTCAAAGGACGAGACGTGGTTTGCCTATAACGAGCAGGAGAAGCAGGATATCCTTTCCCAGCTTGAAAACAGCAAGTTCACCATCCAGCGCTCGAAAGGACTCGGTGAAAACGATGCGGACATGATGTCGCTGACGACGATGAATCCCGCGACCCGCCGCCTTATCCGCGTCGACCCGACCGACGCCCAGAAAACTGCCGAGATATTTGATCTCTGGCTCGGCGACAATCTCGCCGGCAGAAAAGAGCATATCGCACGCGACGGCGCGGCATATATCGACATGGCGGATGTTTCGTAACAGCTTAACTATTGAAAGGATTTTGATATAAATGGCGGGAAAAAGAGGCAAAAAAGAACCCCCGAAAAATGAAATCGATCCGCTCAAGAGCGGAGTTCATATCATCGGCGCGGGCGAAGTTGTCGAACAGCCGATAACCGATACCATTGAAACGAACTATTTCCCTTATGCGATGAGCGTCATCATGTCGCGTGCTATCCCGGAGATAGACGGCTTCAAGCCCTCGCACAGAAAGATACTCTATACCATGTACAAAATGGGTCTGCTCACCGGTGCGCGCTCAAAGTCGGCTAATATAGTCGGACGCACCATGCAGCTGAACCCCCACGGCGACGCCGCCATATACGAGACTATGGTCAGGCTCTCACGCGGCTATGAAGCTCTGCTGCACCCGTATGTCGATTCAAAGGGTAACTTCGGTAAGGCGTATTCGCGCGATATGATGTGGGCGGCTTCGAGATATACCGAGGCGAAGCTCGACCCCATAAGCGCCGAGCTTTTCAAGGATATCGACAAGGATACCGTTGATTTTGTTGATAACTACGACAGCACCATGAAAGAGCCGACCCTTCTGCCGGTCACTTTCCCGAGCGTGCTCGTCAATAATAACACGGGTATAGCCGTCGGCATGGCGAGCTCCATATGCTCCTTTAACCTCGAAGAGGTCTGCCGCACGACTATTGAGCTTATCAGAAACCCCGACCACTGCGTTGCGGATACCCTCAAAGCACCCGATTTTGCGGGCGGCGCGAAGATACTCTATGACCGCGCGAAGATCGAGGAGATTTACCGCACAGGCCGCGGCTCGTTCAAGCTCTACGCCAAATATACTTATGACAAGTCGAACAACTGCATTGATATAACGGAAATTCCGATGACCTCGACCGCGACGAGCGAGTCTATAATAGAAAAGGTTATCGACAGAGTCAAGGCGGGCGCGATAAGAGAAATAAGCGATATCCGCGACGAGACGGACAAGAGCGGTCTTAAAATAACCATAGACTTAAAGAGGGGAACTGACCCCGACAAGCTCATGCAGAAGCTCTACAGGCTCACTCCGCTCTCGGATTCGTTCGCCTGCAACTTCAATGTCCTGATTGCCGGTTCGCCCCGCGTCATGGGCGTCAAAGAGCTGCTCAACGAGTGGATTGCGTTCCGCATGGAGTGCGTCAGACGCAGAACCTATTTCGACCTCAAAAAGGCGAAGGACAAGCTGCATCTGCTGCGCGGACTTGAAAAAATCCTCCTCGATATCGACAAGGCAATAAAGATCGTCAGAAATACCGAAGAGGAGGCGGAGGTCGTCCCGAACCTCATGATAGGCTTCGGAATCGACCGCATCCAGGCGGAGTATGTCGCGGAGATAAAGCTTCGCCATCTGAACCGCGAATATATCTTAAAGCGCACGCAGGATATCGAAGAGCTTGAAAAGCTCATTGCCGATCTTGAGGATATCCTCGCAAAGCGCGGCAGAGTCGGCGCGATAATTATCAGCGAGCTTGAGGAAGTTATCAAGAAATACGGCAAGCCGAGAAAGACGGAGATTATCTACGCCTCCGATATCGCAGAGGAGGAAGAGGAGGAGCAGATACCCGATTATCCCGTGACGCTCTTCTTCTCTAAGCAGGGCTATTTCAAGAAGATAACCCCGCAGTCTCTGCGCATGAGCAGCGAGCAGAAGTTCAAGGAGGGCGATGAGCTCGCCCAGACTGTGGTCACGGATAACGCGAAAGAGCTTCTCTTCTTCACGAACCGTTGCCAGGTCTACAAGGCTCGCGTCAACGACTTCAAGGAGACAAAGGCGAGCGCACTCGGCGATTATGTGGCGAGCACGCTCGGCATGGACGAGGGCGAGACGGCGGTCTATATGGTTGTGACCTCGGACTATTCGGGTCATATGCTCTTCTTCTTTGAAAACGGAAAGGCGGCGAAGGTCGAGCTTTCCGCCTATCAGACGAAGACAAACCGCAAGAAGCTCATAAAGGCTTATTCAGACAAATCGCCTGTCGCTGCGATGCTCCATATAGAGAGCGATGTCGAGCTTGTTATAATCTCTTCTGCGGGCAGACACCTTCTGATAAATACCGGCGCAATCTCGCCCAAGACTACCAAGGACACTCAGGGAGTCGGCGTTATGAGCCTCAAAAAGGGTCAGAAGGTTATGACCGTCCGTGCGTATAAAGAAGGGGAGTTCGCCAAGGCGTACAGATATAAGACAAAGAACCTGCCCGCCGCCGGAGCGCTGCTGAGCGCGGAGGACAAAGGCGAGCAGCTTGAGCTCGGAATATAAAAAAGACCGTTTGCAAGGCTTCCCCGCAAAACGGTCGGCGGGAAAAGCCCTGCAAACGCATTGACTTCGGACTCTTGCCGCTGAGAGTAGTTTGCTCAGCCGCGCGCCGATAATACATCTTTCGGAAGGAAATTTTCTCCGTTCGGCAAAAGTTTTTGTAAAAACTATTGAAATGTGTCAAAGTATATGCTAAAATATCTTAGCAATTTGTGTTTGGAGGTTAACTTCATGGCAGTACATGAGATTATATTGGGCATAGTCCTCATTCTTCTTTCGGTCGCAATTATTGTTCTCGTCCTTCTTCAGGAGGGCAAGTCTGCAGGTCTTTCCGGCGCTATCGCAGGCGGCGCAGAGACTTTCTTCGGCAAGAACAAGAGCAGGACTATGGAGTCGAAGCTTGTGCTTATCACGAAGATCATCGCTATCTCTTTCTTCGTTCTCGCACTCGTTGCAACCCTGCTTCTTCTCTTCCTTTAATACAGGACAAGTAATATCTGAAAGCTGAACTTATGCGACCCTTCGGGGTCGCATTTTTTCATGTGTAAATATAAAAACGGCCCCGGGCTTCACAGATTTTCCGTGAAGCCCGGGGCTATGTGTGTTTAAGGGAGTTTTTATATTTAACCGAGATTCAGTTCGACGCGCCCTTTCGGGATATACATTATCGTTCTGCAGCCGTTGGCACGTCTGAACTCGGCAACATATCCGCCCGTGAGGTCGAATCTGTAGCCGTAGGCGTTTTCAGCGAGTGTGTTTATCGTGGCGCTGTCGGTGAATTCTCTTGATTTTTTCGGCATGTAGTCGCCGCTCGTGTATGTGCTTATCTGTTCTCCGGTCTCGCGGTCGGTTTCCGGCTTTGATTTGCCGTTGTCCCAGAAAGCGTTGAATATCGGCGTGGTGTATTCAAGTGCGTCGACGGTGAGCTTGCCTATGTCCGCCACTCTGACGGCGACTATAGGCGATTCGTCAACGAGCAGGTCATAGAGCCCGTGGGCTTTTAGATATTCGACGGTGTTCGTCATTTCCTCGGTTATCGGAATAACGGACTTGAACTTGCCGAAATCTCTGTATTCCGAGCCGTTGGTCATCATCTCGCCGTAGTTTCCGGCTTTCCAGGCGTTGTTTATTGCATTCTCGGGCGTTTCGGCATCTTCGTCGTCTGTGTCGGGCGAGTAGGCTTGGGCTGCCGTCACGGTTTTGACTCCGTCCGACGCTATGTCGCGGTACAGAGCCGCCGCGCCGAGCCATTTCGAGTCGGAGCAGAGAATTCTGTCTGCGCCGAGAGAGGTTATGTCCTCATATATCGCGCGGGCGAGTCCGCGTGTAAATTTTTGGTCAACGACGGTCTTTTTGTCCATCTGTCCCGAGAAGAGAACGGGGAATACTTTTTCGCTGTCTATGTTCAGCAGCTCGTTTTTGATTTTGTTGTTCCAGTTCTCGGTGTTCTCTATTGAATAGAGCGAGAGATAGTCGCCGAGCCCGACTGTCTGATATTCTCTTATTATCTCGCGTCCGTTCTTGAGTTTGTATTTTATAATAACAGTGCTGCGCACGGCTCTTTCGGAATAATCCTCGCTGCTTGAAACAACTTTTCTGCCCGAGGCGATGAGCCTTTTGTGCAGCTCGCGCACGGCGTTAATGTCGCTTTCGCTTTTGAATCCGTCGATAATTATGCGCCTTTCGTCGGCGTTGCTGCGATAGTAGCAGCCGCTGTTTATGCCAACCGGGTTTCCGTCCTCGTCGAAGGCGAGATAGTAGCCGGAGTTTGCGTTGAATTTGAGCTCGTCTGCTCTTGTGCGGTAGCTTCCGAGAAGTATGTCCGGAGCGGATACCGATGCGCTCTCGATGCTGTCGGTATCAGGCACGCGGCTGCTGTAACCGAAGAATCCGGTGTAGAGCGAGAGCATAACGGCGACCGTGAGAGCCACATGGACAAGCCCGTATTTCCAATCCTTTTTGAGTGCCTTGAAGCTGAGGTTGAGCATAATATCGAAAACGACGAATATAACGGCGCTCAAAAGTACGGTTATTATGCCCGTTATAAGATATTGCTTGTCAGTGATTTGCGAAAAATAAAAATTAACGGCGACGATAGTCGAGCCTGCGGAAACAGAGAGCATGGCGGTCAGCAAAAAGTTTAAAGCCTTGCTCCTGCCGCTGAAGCCGCATATCTCCACCTTTCTGCGCTTTAGCATCAAAAGCCCGAAAACGAACAGCAGGGCGGTCAGTATCGCCCAGAGTATATAGGGCTCAAGAGACGGCGCGCTCCAGCTTTTCAGCTCGTCTGCGGTGATTTTAGAGAACCCGTCGGCCGAGACCAACGAGCCCGAGCGGATGAATACGTCGTTGTTGAGCGAGAGCAGATTTAGACGCGACAGCACGCGCCCGAAAGGGGAGAGGGCCATGCTGATATCCTGGTTGTGACTCGCCGACGGATAGAGTGCGTAGTTTGAATTGTGAGGCGCGCCGAAGAGCAGCTTCGGTACAGTGTTATTGAGAAAATATACAGCAGCGCTCGGAAACGCTATGAATGCGAGCGAGAACAGTACCGATTCGCCTGCGGTTCCCACGCAGACGGAGACTGCCGCCGCAACAGAGAATCCCGCAAGCGCCGTCACGGTCATGTGAACGGCGTAAAACAGCAGCGTGCGCCAGAGCATGACGGACGAGCCGAAGTAGATAAGGTTCAGCATTGCCGAAAAGGCGAGCGGGAGAAGCACGGCCGCTTCGAGCATGACCGCTCCCGCCAGCCAGTGCGCCGAAAACAGACCAGCGCGGCTGATGCCGAGACTGAAATATATGTTGTTCTTCGCCCTGCTTGAGACGAATCTGAAAAGCATTATACCCAACGCCGCCGAGAGAATGACGACTGCCGCCGTGTAAAAATAGAGAATATCCGTCAGCATATAGTTGTCAGATCCGCCGATTATTAAAAATTTTCCGGATTCGCGCAGAAGCTCCAATGTCGCCGAGCCGCCGCTCTTCAGCGCCGTAAGCTGTCTTATCTTGTCGCTGCCAAAAAAGCTTCTGAGGTAGAGCGCCAAGCTCATTACAAAGACCGCGAGCGGAAAAGCAAAATTCTTTCTTATCGCGTGAACGACTGTGAAGCCGAATGGGCTTTTGAAGCCGTCTCTTGATTTGTTCACTCTTTATCCCTCCGATGCTGCTCAGTTCGGCGGCCGCACCGTTTCAGCGCAGCCGCCGATTTGATTTTATTTGCCCGTGCCGAGATTCAGCTCGATGCGTCCTTTCGGAACATACATTATCGTAAGAGCGCCGTTCGCGCGCTTGAACTCAACAAGGTATCCGCCCGTGAGGTCGAAGCGGTAGCCGTAGGCGTTGGCGGCGAGCTTTTCGACAATAGTCTTGTTTGTTATGGTTACGGCATCCTTCGGCATGAAATCGCCGCTGGTGTAGTTGCTCACCTGATAGGTGTAGCCGGTGGAATCCGTCTTTGAAACTGCCTTTGATTTTCCGTCATCCCAGAAGGCGTTGAATATCGGGCTACAATAGCCGTATCCGTATCTTGTGTTCACAGAGTCGGTCGAGTGACCCATGTCCTTAACTCTGACGCTGACTATCGGGGACTCGTCTGTGAGCTTCTCGTAGAGTCCGTGCTCCTTGAGGAAGCTTATAGTGTTCGTCATCTCCGAGGTTATCGGAACTGTTGAGTAGTCGCCGAGTGAGATATAATGTCCGCTCGACTCTCCGTGCGCCGAAAGCTCGTTGACCTTATCCTGCCTTGACATATCAAGATCTTCCTCAATACCCGGTTCCGGCATAGCCTCTGTTACGGTAGTGGCGCTTCCGTAGTACGCCTCATCCTGTGTGTTTTGACGAGAAACATAGAACGCAACCGAGCCGAGATATTTCGCGTTGCTTGTCAGGAACTTGTCGGAGCTCAGCGTGCTGATATCATTATATATCGCGCGCGCAAGACCTGCGGTCAGCTCCTCGTCAACAGCGGTTCTCTTGTCCATCTGAGCGGAGAAAAGTATCGGTATCATGCTCTTCGCGTCGATGTTGAGCAGCTCGTTCTTGATTTTGCTGTTCCAGTTCTTGGTATCCTCAAGGGTATAGAGCGTGGGATAGTTGGTCAGCGGAACATAGTTATAAACTCTGACAAGCTCGCGTCCGTTCTTGAGCTTGTATTTTATGATAACCTTCTGGCTCGTGACTCTCTTCGAGTAGTCATCAGGGTCGCAGTTCATTTTGTTGATGTTTCCTGCTTTTATCATGGCCTTGTGGATTTCGCGGACAGTATTTATGTCATCTTTGTCCTTGAAGCCCTCGACGATTGAGTTCGAACGGTTGCCGACATAGTAGTAGTCCTTGAGTTCGTCCTCACCGAAGTAAAGGTTGCTGTTATATCCGGACTGGAGTCCGTTGCCGAGCTTGTAGCTGCCCATCAGTGCGTTGGGCGCGGAGATGGATGCGCTCTCGATGGACTGAACATCGGGCACGCGGCTGCTGTAGCCGAAGAAGCCGGTGTAGAGCGAGAGCAGGAACGCCGCCATGAGGCCGACGTGGACAAGACCTATCTTCCAGTCTTTTTTAAGAGCCTTGAAGCTCAAATGGAGAATGACATCGAGTATAACAAATACCAGGAAAGCTGCGACGATTACAAGGGCTATCATTATCCATCTGCTTATCTGCGATGTGTATGCTATAAAATATATTATCAGCGAAGCGGCTCCGAAAGAGGCAATCATGCAGAGCACGAAGTTGAGAACGGCGCTTCTTCCGGGGAAACCGCATATCTCGGCTTTTCTGCGCTTGAACATGAACAGACCGAACACGAAGAACGCGGCGATGAGAACTGCCCAGAGAATATAGGGAGTCAGCGATGGCGCGGCCCATTTTTTTGCTGCCTCTTTTGTCATAGCTTCAATGGAAGATGAGTTAATAAAAGAGCTTCTGTTGAGCATGAGCAGATTTATATGGGCGATAGCGCGGCCGAACAGGGTGCTGTTCGTCATATCCAGATAGTTCTCGCCGAAGCTTGAAGCGACGGGATATATGTCGTAGTAAGTTTTGGAGGGAGCGCCGTTGAGGATTGCGGGAACGCTGTAGTTCACGCACATTGTCACAACGCTCGGGAACGCCGCAAGAACGGCTGAGAAGCCAAGCGATTCAACAACCGTACCCACGCAGCTTGAGACCGCCGCCGATATTGTAAGACCGGCGAGCACACATATCACGTTGTGCACCGCATAGAACAGGAAGGTTCGCCAGAGCATGACGGACGAGCCGAAAAAGTGGAGGTTGATTCCGAGCGATACTGCGAGTGGGATGAGTGTTGCCGCGAGCATCATAATTATGCCTGCAACCAGACGCGCTGTGTAGAGGTCGGCGCGCTTAATGCCGAGACTGTAATAGACGTTGACGGTCTTTTTGTTGGTAACGAATCTGAAAAGCAAAACGCCGACTAACAGCGATATCACAACGAGCAGAGCGGGGTAGAACGAGATGAGCGGTTCATATGCCGCGCGCTCCGAGTCGAAGATAAAGACCTCGTACGCTTCGCGCATTAACTTCATAACGTTCTGACCGGTGATAGCGGCCTTGTTCTTTGCTTCGCTCAATACATCCCAGCAGAAGCCGGTGAGATAAAAAATCATGCTGAGCACAAATGTTGCAAGGGGGAGAATGAAGTTTTTCTTTATCGCGTGAGCGACGGAGAAGCGGAATGTGTTCTTATATTTCTTCATCTGTGACACCTCATTTCTTCTCTTCGGTCTTGCCGAAGATGTCCTTGAAGTCGTAGTCGCTGCCCTCCATCTCCTCGAGGAAGATTTCTTCGAGCGTGAGCGGGAACTTTTCGATCATCAGCGGATTCATATTTTGAAGCTTCTTCTCGTTTTCGTCCATGTCGCCGTTGGCGCTCAGAGTGATTATCTTTCCGTCCTTCGAGAAGTGCTTGATGTCGAGAGCTTTGAAATCGCTCTCTTCGAGGTCGCGGTCAAAGACCAGCCTGAACTTGCAGCGCGAGCCGCTGATGTCGTCGACCGAGCAGTCCATAACAATGCTCTTGCCGTTTATCAGCGCGATGTGGTCGCACATGTCGGCGAGGTCGTGGAGATTATGAGAGGAGATTATGACGGAGCATTCTTCCTCCGCCATGTATTCGAGCAGGAGGTTCTTAATAAGATTCCTCTTTGCCGGGTCGAGTCCGTCGAAGCTCTCGTCGAGCAGAATGACCTCGGGCATCGTGGACATTCCGAGGATTATCTCCGCCTGCCTCTGCATGCCCTTTGAAAAGCCGCGTATGCTCTTCTTTGTGTCAAGCCCGAAAACCTTTGAGAGCTTGTGCATGGTGTCGAAGCTGAAGCGGGGATAGTAGCCCGCGTAGAACTTGCCCATGCTCTCGATAGTCGCATTGGGCTCGAAATATATGTCGTCGGGGACATAGAAAAGTCTCTGCTTCACTTTGGCATTGTCAAAAACATTCTCGCCGAATATTTTGACCTCGCCCTCGTCGGCTCTGTAGACTCCGGCGACCGTCTTGAGAAGCGTTGTTTTGCCCGCGCCGTTGTAGCCGACAAGCCCGTATATTGACGACTTTTCGACTTTCAGCGAAAGATTCTGAATGGCGGTGAAGTCCTGAAACCGTTTTGTAACGCCGATTACTTCAATCATAATTCTTCCTCCTGAGTGTAGATTTCATTGAGTATGTCGATAATTTCCTGCTTTTTGAGTCCCTTGGCGCGGGCGGCAGAGATGGCGTCCGAAATTTCGGACACCGCCGTGTCGTGCACCGAATCGTTCTTGAAAGCCTTTTCGCTGACGAAGCTTCCCTTTCCGGGCACGGTGTATATCGCACCGTAGGATTCAAGGTCGGAGAACGCCTTTTTGACCGTGTTTATGTTCACACCGGCGTCGGCGGCAATGGACCGTATAGACGGCAGCTGTGAGTGCGGAGCGAATGTACCGACAAGGATAAGAGTCAGCAGCTGATTTCTTATCTGCTCGTATGCCGGCACGCGGCTCTGCTTGTCGATTAAGACCACAGCGATTCTCCTTTCTTTTTGATTCCGGCGCGCCGCAGTGCACCAAAATCAGAATAAGTGTGCTATCTGTCGTAGCACACTTATATCATAACACAAAAAATCCCGTTGTCAACACTTTTTTCAAAAAATTTTAAGACAGCGGAAAAACTGCGATTTAAAGCCGGAAATATAAAAAAACGCCGAATGCAGGATATCAGACAGGCAATCAAAAGAAAGTCGTCCGACAGGCACTGCATTCGGCATTGATAATATTATCATAACAAGAGAATCGTGTCAATACTTTCCACGCGGCAGTAATTCTAAAAGCGAAGCACAGATGATAATTAGTTATCTGCGTCTAAAAATAAAAACCGATATCTGACCTCAGGCCTTAAGGCTCCAATTGCCGGTGGGGGAAGTCAAATATCGGTTCTGTATTAAAAATATCACGCTTTGGTATAAATGTCAACAATAAGATTAATGCTGATTTTAATATCGGTATCGCTGAACGCTTCGTTCCTCTCGGATTGAACAGCAAAAGAGCCTTACTGAGATACTGCTCCATTGTTCCTGCAACGAACATCGAGACACCTTTATTCGTAAAAGACACCTTGATTCCCATAAGTCAGAGCACCGTGAAACAGCTTTTCAGGCGTCTGAAAGTGCAGGCTGATATTCCTCGGCTGCACCCTCATTTGTTGCGCCATTCCTTTGCTACACGGTACTTAGAGAACGGCGGGGACATTTACAGCTTGCAGTTGATTCTCGGTCATACCTCGCTCGAAATGGTCAAAAAGTATGTGCACTTGATTCTCTCAAAAACGGTAGTCAACTTTGCGGTTCTTTCGCCACTCGATAACGCCCTCAAAAAATGAAAAAACCCAGCAGTTACAACGGTTGTAGCTGTTGGGTTTCTCTTTTGGTGATCCATCGGAGATTCGAACTCCGGACACCTTGATTAAAAGTCAAATATGTAGTACATACACATAGCGAATTGCGGAGAAAAGCACAACATATAGTAGCTTGGATGTGCGTGGTAGCCGATAAACACTAAACAAAAATCGAGCGTTACTACGGGATTACTACGGATTTTAAGATATCTTCGCCATTTCCTCATGAAGAGTTTTGTCTGATACAAGTGCATAGTATTTTAAGGTCGTGCTGTATTCTTCGTGCCCAAGAATCATTTGTGTAGCTTCGGGTGATACACCGCTTTCTACCATCATTGTTGCACATGTTTTTCGGCAGCAATGAGGGGATAGACGCTTAACTCCTATCTCTTCAAGGCAGTCGTAATATTTTTTGCGCATGTAGCTCGAGCTGTATCCCTCGCCGTCATCACGACATACTATTTTTTTACCTTGCTTTGCTACGAGTGCTTCTATATACGGCTTAATCACCGGCAGAACAGGAACATGGCGATTCTCTCCGGCTTCGGTTTTTAGACCACCTATGAGCAGGGCTTGATCCGCTATGTAATCATCCGGAGTAAGGGCGAGTAGTTCAGAAATACGAAATCCCGTGTAAATCAGGATGAGAATGATATCGGCGTATGGGACATTAGCTTGTGCGGCAGCCTTTATCTTTTCCACTTCTTCGGTGGAAAATGGATGTATTTCGTTTTTCTTTTTCTTTGGGAGCTTAACGAATTTAGAATAGTCTTTGTAACAAATGTCTCTCTCCAACGCAAGCGCATAAAGACGCGAAAATGTGATTTTTATATACGAGAGCGAAGTGCCGCTTTGTGCGCTGTATGCATCAATGCATTTCTGCATGTCTTCCGTTCTCAGCTCGCGCATTTTTATGCTTTTTACATCTTCGGGAATCTTCTTCCATGCGGCGTTGTAGCAGTCCTTTGATTGCTTAGCCAGGTTCTTATATTCGGCACGGGAGAGCCACAATGTGTGCAAGTCATCGACGGTCATATTGATTTCAACTACCGGGTGTTCGAGGTAGTGAGCCAAAGCAGCTTTTGCCTCTTTGCTCGATGCGTAGTGCCCGAGGATTTCCTGCTTTTTAATCATCTTGCCCTGCTCGTCCAGGCTATAACTTGCCGGCAACGCAACGACCCAGGGACGCCGCTTGATATCCTTGCGTTTATATACGCTGCCTTCACCGTTTTCACGCTTTGCCATTAAAAAATCCGCTCCTTTACTTGTGTTTTGCCGGAGCGGATGATATAATAATTATATCAATCCACTCTATACGCATGGTGTGTGTTGATTCTCGAACCCTCGGTGTTCCCGCACCGGGGGTTCTTTTATTTATTTTCCTTAAAGCGTCTCAGAACGCTTCAAATCGACTCAGGTTGTTTCTTGGAGATTATATATTTATTGGGTATGCATAACTATTAGTTTTTAATTATCTCCCTTACAAGAAGATACGGTATGCCCAGGATGCGATAGTGCTCGAGATCCGTGCCGGTTAACTCTTTGGGCGGATATGACGGATTGAGGGGGCTGAGCCTAACCATGTCGTCAAAGATATCGATTCTCTTAAGGGTCGCACATTCGCCGTCGTAAATAACGGCACCAACATCCCCGCTGCGCTCAATAAAGGTTTGCCGAAGAATGAGGACTTTATCGTCAGTGTGGTAAGTCGGGTACATTGAATCACCGTGTACCTTTAGAACAAAAAAGTCGGATTTGCTTCGTCCCTTGAGAAAAGAGCGCGGGACATCTATGGTTTCGCCGCTCCAATCCTCGACTGCAATTTCTTCATATCCGGCAGCAATATTGCCTATTACCGGGAACGTAACAACATCTTCGGTCACATTCGGAGAAACGAGGTTTAGCGGCTTCATGGGAACATCTGCACCCATTAACCACGGTATAGATACATTTAAAATTTTTGATATTTCTTCAGTTCTTCTTTGTTTTGGTGCGTAGATTCCTTTTTTATAATTGCTTATTGTAGCGTCAGCGACATTCAATGCTCTCGCAAGTTCCGCTGCGGTCATATTTCTACATTCTAAAGCTTCGTTTAATCTTTCTGCAAAGCTCGGCATATTAATCACCTCGCCTATACAATATCACAAAACCAACGAAAACGCAAGCAAAAATGAAAAAACTTTTGAAAAACTTGTGAAAAGTATTGACTTGTGAAAACGCAAGTGATATAATCGAACCAAAAGGAGGTGAAAGCGATAATGTATGATTACTCGAATTTGCTCGGTGCAATGAGGCAAAGAGGTATAACCCAGAAAAGCCTTGCAAAAAGCATCGGAAAAAGCGAGGCGACGATTAACCGCAAGCTCTGCGGTGCCAGAGAGTTCACGCAAAGCGAAATGTTCAAAATACTCGAGATTATGGGCGAGCCGGTCGAAAGAGCCTCATTTTATTTTTTTACTCATTGACTTGTGAAAACGCAAGTTGTAAGCGACAAAAAAGGAAGTGAAGAAATGAAAATTAAGAAAGCTTTTGCGCGTATGATGACAAGCATACCCGCAAAAGCCAAACCTAATGAGCTTGTTGCTTTCAGTCAGCCGCCGTTCTGCAACGGTGGAAAACACTGCGGTAGGGACAAGAGCGGGCTGTGGCACTGTACCTGCATTAGCCAAAATAAGCCAAAGCGCTAAATACTGCTGCGACAACCGAGGCTACCGTCGCCAATGCTGAAACCACAACAGTAACGATGAAGCGGTTGCGCTCCGTAATAGCTTTAGACGCGGGCGTTTCCTCAAGTTGATGTATTTCATCGACGCCCGGCAAATAGTAGCGTTTTCTCGACACATTATTCACCCCCTCTCAAGGGAGTATATCACGCGAAAAGAAATAAATCAAGAAGGGAGGAAAAGAGGTGGACAACCCGCTGTTATTCAAAATATGTTTCGCTGTGGTAACCGGTAGCTTGGTCTTTGAAATCATTGCGCTGTGTGCAACTGCGAAAGCCAAAAGAAGAAAGAATGGTAATAATGCCAACCACAATGGTGATAAGCAATCCCAATTTTTGGGCGGAATCCCAGAATGCAGCCCTTTTCTTGTGGCGCTTGCTGTTTGGGTGATCGTGGTTTGCGTTGTCATCATCGGCATCGTTGGCGGATGACGATTCAACTTTATTTAAATGAAAGGAGTACCACAATGAACGAATTAATCAAAATCAATTATGAAAGCGACAGACCGACGGTCTTAGCAAGAGACCTGCACGAATTTCTTGAGGTCAAAACCGCCTACAAGGATTGGTTCCCGAGAATGTGCGAATATGGCTTTGCGGCAGGTGAGGATTTCAACCTGCTCAAAAATGAGCGGGTTCAGATCGAAGGTTCGAGAACTGTATCAAGAACCGTAGACGATGCACAACTTACCATCGATATGGCGAAAGAGATCTGTATGCTTCAGCGCAACGAGAAAGGCAAGCGGGCGAGACAGTATTTCTTACAGCTTGAAAAGGAGTGGAACTCACCCGAGGCGGTGATGGCAAGAGCCCTCAGAATGGCGCAGGAGAAGCTTGAAAGAGTCAAGGCTATAAACTCAAACCTCTCGGTTCAGAACGCCATTATGCAGCCAAAAGCCGAATATTTTGACGGTCTGTGCGACCGCGAAAGCCTTACCGGTGTCAGAGAGACAGCAAAGCTTCTCGGGCTGAAGCAGAACGACTTCGTAAAGTGGCTTATAGACCACAAGTACATTTACCGCGACAAGCGCGGCAGGCTGATGCCCTATGCGGAGCATGTCGATTCAGGGCTGTTCACCGTCAAGGAGACATACAACGATAAGACCGACTGGACAGGTGTTCAGATGCTTATCACCGTAAAAGGAAAAGAACGCTTCTTGAAAGCGCTCTCGTGAAAGGAGACAAAAACCATGCGTAAAAAAATGGCACTTATGTCAGTCGACGAGGCGTCAATGTACCTGAGAGAGGTTATCTACATACCGCCGCATCAGATCCGTCTGCTCGCGAGGGAGGGAAAATGCACCTTCTGTATCGCGATCAAAAATCCGAGCGGGTCGTACTCGTACTACATTAGGCTTGACCGGCTTGAGCAGTTCAAGCGCGGAGACATCGGTCTGATGGTGAGCTAAGGGCAAAAACAGAAAGGAGACATCAAAATGACAAAAGGATTTTTAACAATTGCCGCAGTGCTGGCGCTTGTCCTGCTTTTCGCGGCGGCAGCGGTTCCTGAGGAAATCACGATACCGGAGACAGAACCGATTATTGCGCCCGAGCTGACGGTATCGGCGCAGATACCCACAGCACGCTACCGGTTGACCGCAGACGAGCGAGAGCTTATATGCGAGGTTGTTATGGCTGAATCGGGAGTCGAGCCGTTTGATGGCAAAATGGCGGTCTCACAGTGCATTTTAAATGCGTGTGAAAAGACCGGCAAACGCCCCGTGGAGATAGTTGCGGAGTATGGTTACACCGACCGCCGGGTAGAACCGAACGCAGAGACGAGGGAAGCCGTCGCCGCGGTCTTTGATGCCGGCGAGACGGTGACAGACGCGAAGATACTTTTCTTCTACGCGCCGGCGCTTGTGAGCAGCGAATGGCATGAAGCTCAAACATATGTAATGACCGTTGGCGGCCATAGGTTTTTTGAGGTACCCGAATGAAAAAAATTGAATGGAAAGATACCCGGCTTAGTTTTTCTGTTGATTATGATTATTCTCTCTTTGTCCGCAATCGCTGTGTATTCTTTTGGGGCGTGGGTACAAAGTGGCGTAAAATTGTGAACTACGCTTTTAAGTTCACGAGGCAAAACAACATTTGCGTTGTTTATCTCTACGGTGAGCCACGAGGCAAGCCTGATACTTTCAAAAATTATATCAAAAGTTTAAGCGGCAACATAATCGTGATTAATTTTAAAACTTCCTGCGCAGACCTTGAAGCTATCGGCAGATATGAAGAGTGGTCAGGAATGAAAAAGACAATGGGATTAATCGACAGGTCAGGAAATTTAGTCAACTCATACTTTAGTGAGCGCCAAAAAATAATGAGAGCTATCGCTAACGGAATTTTACCTGAAACAGATGTCATGTATCAGAATTATCTTAACGATGACAAAGTCCAAAGCGAATATACGGAGGCTAAAAAAAGACTTGAGAAATTGCAATTTGAGGCTGCTCGCTGTATTTCCAACTGTGTTGACTTAGAAACGATTAACCCTTGTGAGAGTGGAATACTCGAAACAATTCGGCGTATTTTTCCCTTTGGCGTTGAAGCCGACACAACGGACCTCAACTGCGTTAAGGTTGCAAAAGCCAATAGATATATTGCGCAAGCCCGGCAAGGCATTGACAACGCAATGGGAATAAATTTCAGCAACTCGGAACAGTTAAGCTTTTTCAGCACTCGCGGTGCGTCTGAGATGCTGAGTTATATTAGACGCTTGTGCGACAGCAAGCTTGAAGTAGACGGTACGTTCACCTTATGCGAATTATGGTTTGCGATTGAACAGCCGCCATATGGCGCATATAAATGCAATTGGTATTATTACATTTTCGCGTTCGCTTTAAATCCGTATTTTGCAAATCCTTATTCGGTGCTTTTCGGTTTTATTCCCAATCCTGCCGAAACGGTTGACTTTGCATTTTTCATCAAAGGTAATTCGGGCAGAATTTTCTTGCAGTCTAAAACGACCGTCTTTCTCAAGGATGCAGTGTGTAGGCTTTTTGATTTGCCTAACCAAAAATATATTCACGATGCGTTGTTATATGCTCGCCAATGGTGCGAAGACAATGCAAGAACGCCGCTATCATGGATCGACAATAGGTTTTTAGAGCTACTTGATTTCGATTGCGAGAAATGGTGCTATCGCCATGCAGCGGACAGCTTGCTTTCGTGGATAAGCGAAAACGAATCTGAACTGTACGACAAAATCCACAACATAAACTTCGACTATGATGACCAGCTCATAAAGCAAGGCTATGATACAGAGAGAGTCAGACTGTGGCGCAAGTGGTCATATGTAAAAGGTGGCGCGGTCGGTTGGCTTCACGGAGCCGAGGAATTTCACAGGAGGTGTATTACTTACATGAACAAAGAAAACATTTGCCGCGAGTGTGGTAGACCAATTGAAAAATATAGCACCTATTACAGAGAAGCGTTGAGTTCTGTTAAAGGCGATTGCGCTGTTCATCATAACGAAATTGTCTTTACTGCAAAACAGACAATTGGACTCAACAAAAAATTTCTCGGACGTTATCAGAATGAATATTTTTGCATTCCTTGCCTATGCGAAGTGCTCGACAGCGATGCCGAAAGGCTGTACGAAGAGATGAACACATTTAGAGAGCAGGGATGCACATTGTTTGAGTAGTGGGTAGGAGGCATAACAAAATGGCACTGAAATTTGCAATCCAGACGGTGTTTGAAATCGCCGTCGTCGTACTTATCATCTATGGCTTTTGCCGTGAGGACAAGCTCATAGCCTTCGAGGACGACCTCAAAGCAAAAATTTTAAACAGAAAGGAGACAAAACGCAATGGGAAATCAGACGACTAAAAGCCCGTTCGATGTGCAGATCCTTGCTGCCAGGCTAAAAGACCTGATGCGCGAAAGCGTGCCGAAAGTCACGCAGAAAGACCTTGCCGCAGCACTCGGCACCGCGCCTAACATGGTATCGGCGTATATGCACGGCAAGAGCTGTCCGTCGCTGCCGATGGCGGTGAACATAGCGCAGTATTTTGATGTGTCAATTGATTATCTCGCCGGCTTGACCGACCAGCGGCGGCAGCAAGTAATCGTGTCAGCACCGGCACCGGCGCCGAAGCGCGGACGAGACCCGTGGCGCAAAATGGCGGTCTGCAACAGCTGTGACTGGCGCAGACGCATGGCAGCGCCGTGCGGCGACTGGGACGGCACGGCATGTATGTACACCCACGAGACCGGGATTTTTCGCAAATCGCCGCCGACGGAAGACGGCTGCGCATATTATAAAAGCCGCCAACGCTGAGTGGGCAGCGAAGACGGCTGTGCAAAATAACACACTACTAAAATAGCACAACCCGAGGAGGTTTGTCAATATGCCTTACTATCACACTTGCCCTCTTTGCGGAGCCAATCTTGACCCCGGAGAGAGATGCGACTGCACAACATATAACCTTAAGGAGGATTTTGAAAATGTTAGAAATGAAAGTAACTATCGCCCCGACAACGGAACTCGTCGCAGTGCTTGAGAAGCTCGCAACCGCTATTGGCGGAGGCAGCAAACGCCCGGAAACGGTAATCGAGGCACCCAAGGCACCGACAGTGCAGGTAACGCCGCTTCCGGCCGACCCTGCGCCTACTCAGACTGTCACGCCCTCGGTTAACCCCGTGGCATCAACGGTACCGACCTCTGCGCCGCAGTACACCGTGGAGATGCTCGCGAATGCCGGAACAACGCTCGTTGACGCCGGTAAGATGCCGGAGCTCCTGCAGCTGCTTGCTGACTTCGGCGTCAACGCCATCACGGACCTTAAGCCCGAGACATATGGCGCTGTGGCCGGCAAGTTGCGTGCTCTCGGCGCGCAGATATGAAGGGAGTTGAGAAATATGCCACCTGAGACACATGCACTGCTGTCAGCTTCATCCGCTGCGCGGTGGCTGCACTGCACCGCTGCACCGAGGCTTGAAGCGCAGTTCCCCGAAACAAACTCGCACTATGCCGAAGAGGGTAGACTTGCGCACGCAATATGCGAGCTCAAAGTGATCAAGCATTTCACCATGCAGATTAAGCCGCGGGCTTTTACGGCAAAGCTCGACAAACTCAAGGCAGCGCCGCTCTATAACGACGAGATGGACAAAACCTCTGATTTGTACATAGAGCATTTGTCCGAAAGAGCCATGCGCTACAGCACTCGCCCGAATGTGGCGGCAGAGGTGCGCGTTGACTTCGGCGACTATGTGCCGGAGGGGTACGGCACCTGTGACTGTATCATGATAGGCGGAGACACACTGAGCATTGTGGACTATAAGCACGGTCAGGGTGTTCCCGTCTCGGCAGAAAACAACCCGCAGATGAGGCTTTATGCGCTCGGTGCGCTGAGACGATACGCGCCGGTGTTCGGAGACACGATCAAGTTTGTCAGCATGACCATTGACCAGCCGAGAATCCAATCAGAGGTCAGCACCGAAACAATAACTGTGGAGGAACTGCGCGCATGGGGCGAAAGCATCAAGCCGATAGCGCAGGAGGCATTTTCCGGCGAGGGCAGGTTTTGCGCCGGCGAGTGGTGCCGTTTCTGCCGAGCCCGTGCGACGTGCCGAGCCAGAGCGGAGCAGAACCTCGCACTGGAAGAATTCAAACAGCACGACATACACACTTTGACGGACGCAGAAATCGGAGACTGCCTCGCTCGTGGAGCGAACCTTGTGAAATGGTACAAGGATCTCGAAGATTACGCTCTCTCGGCACTTATCCGCGGTGAGTCCATTCCCGGATGGAAAGCCGTTGCCGGAAGAAGTATCAGAACATTCAGTAATCAGGATGCCGCCCTTGCCGCGGCAATTGCCGCAGGCTATGACGAGTCTCTTGTTTATGACCGCAAGCCGAAGACGCTTACCGAGCTCGAGAAGCTCATGGGCAAGGCGGAGTTTGCTGACAAGCTCGGCAGTTTTGTTGTCAAACCGCTCGGAAAGCCCACACTCGCGCCGGAGTCAGATAAGCGTGAACCGTATAGCCTGGCGGCGGCAGATTTTGCGGGTGTTGCAAATGGATAACACAAAGAACTTCTCTATTCACCACGGCAACGGAACTGTTGTTATTTATCCGGCGTTTTTCGAGAACGCGCCGAAACCCAAAATCAAAAGCCTATTTGCACTGGCGCAGAAGTGGTTCCGCGCAAATGCCGGCGTGATAGCGCGCATGAGTGAACACTTATATATGCGCCGCGAAGAGTGTCGAAAAGATGCCGCTGTGGCTAAGAAAAACTACTCCGACCTATATCAGGCGCCAGGATGGGAAAATGGTACCGTGACAACAGACAAGAAGACTATCAGAAAACAGGAACTTTCGAATAAACGGCTCGCAGAGCAAGTGAAAAAGTGCCTGGCTAAGCTCGAAAAGATTGAATCCGTGTGCGAAATCTTCAATGAAAAGTTCCGTGAGAACGGCTTTCAAATCAATGACTAAATTTACAGGAGGATATATTCATGTATCAGAACATCAAAACAAAAGTACTTACAGGCGAGGTCAGACTCTCTTACTGCAACCTCATTACCGCGCGCTGCTAAGCAGGGCGGAGACCCGAAATACAGCGTGACTCTGCTGATCCCCAAAACAGACACTGCGACAATCGCAGATATTCAGGCGTCGATGCAGGCGGCGTATGATGACGGCGTCAGCAGCAAATGGGGCGGAGCACATCCCGCGCCTAAGACGCTGCTCCACGACGGCGACGGGCTGCGCGAATCCGGGCTGCCCTATGGCGACGAGTGTAAGGGACACTTCGTTATCACGGCATCAACCAAGAACAAGCCGCAGGTTGTCGGCATCGATAACATCAACTGCGAGCTTGCGCCGTCGGACATTTACAGCGGAATGTACGCTCGTGTAACGGTCAATTTCTTCCCGTATGACAGCGCGGGGAGCAAAGGAGTCGGATGCGGTCTCGGAAATGTGCTCAAGACTCGTGATGGAGAGCCTCTCGGGGGCGGCGCATCGGCGGCCACGGACTTTGAGGGCCTCGGTCAGAGCTTTGCCGCAGCACAGCCCGCCGCTAATGCATTCGTACCTAAAATAAACCCGATAACCGGACAGCCTATGTAAGGAGACAGAAAAAGAAATGGATCATTTAAGTATCGACCTCGAGACATTCTCAAGTGTGCCGATAGCTAAAGCCGGTGCTCAAAAATATATAGCGAGCCCGGATTTCGAGATCCTGCTTTTTGCCTATTCTCTCAACGGTGCTCCGCCCGTGTGCTGCGACATAGCACAGGGCGAGCATTTGCCCGATTGGGTATTGGACGCGCTGTGCGATCCTCAATGCCTGAAACACGCATACAACGCAGCGTTTGAATGGGGCTGCCTCTCCAAGTTTATGGGGAGGCAGCTGCCTCCGGAACAGTGGCGCTGCACCATGTTTCACGGGCTTTATGCGGGATACCCTGCGGGGCTTGACGCCGCAGGGCGCGCTTTGGGTCTGCCGGAGGATAAGCGTAAACTCAGCACCGGCAAAGCATTGATACGGTATTTTTGCGTGCCCTGCACGCCGACAAAAAGCAACGGCGGCAGGCGCAGAAATCTACCGAATCATGACCCGGCGCGCTGGGAGCTGTTTAAGGAATATAACGCCCAGGATGTGACGACCGAAATGGAAATCGAACGGCGTCTTTCTCTGATTACCGTGCCGGACTGGCTGCAGAGGCAGTGGGAGACAGATCTCCTCATCAATGCCCGAGGCGTAGCTGTGGACATGGAAATGGTGAGCGGCGCGCTTGAAATTGGCGCAACCGTGCGCGAACGACTGACACAAGAGGCGGTTCGAATATCCGGCCTGAATAATCCGAACAGCGTGCAGCAGCTCTCCGCCTGGCTTGAGCAGGAGACCGGGGAAGAGGTTACAGACCTGCGGAAAGATACTGTTGCAAAGATGATAGCGCAAGCACCGGATATCCCGGGGGTGCAACGTATGCTTGAGATAAGGCAGGAACTCGGTAAGACGAGCACGAAAAAGTATGATGCGATAGAGCAGGCCGTATGCCCTGACGGGCGTGTTCGGGGGCTGCTGCAATTCTACGGCGCCAACCGGACGGGCAGATGGGCAGGGCGCTTGGTGCAGGTGCAGAACCTGCCGAGAACATACACACAGCCTCTTGAACTCGCGAGAAATCTCGTAAAGCAGCGCAAACTTGACAATTTGAGACTGATTTACGGCAGTGTGCCGGATACGCTGTCACAGCTGATACGCACTGCATTTGTTGCGTCGGACGGTAATGTCCTCATCGATGCAGATTTCTCTGCAATAGAGGCGCGCGTAATATCGTGGCTGGCGGGGGAACAGTGGCGGCTCGAGGTTTTTAAGACCCACGGCAAAATTTACGAAGCGTCAGCTTCACAGATGTTCGGCGTACCGATTGAAAGAATAAAAAAGGGCAATCCGGAGTACGCCCTGCGGCAAAAGGGCAAGGTTGCGGAGCTCGCTCTCGGATATCAGGGCGGAGCGGGTGCATTGATAAATATGGGTGCTCTCGATATGGGCATACCCGAAGATGATTTGCCCGATATAGTGCAGCGCTGGCGCGACACAAACAAGCGTATATGCGACCTTTGGTACAAGATGAATTCCGCCGCAGTGGGGGCAATAAGTACCGGAAGCAGCGTCGGCGTTGGAAGGCTGCTTGTGTCTTGTGAATATGATGCTGCGCACGAGGTCGAGTATCTGACTGTTCTGCTTCCGAGCGGGCGAAAGCTGTATTATAACTCACCGCAGATTGGAGAAAACAAGTGGGGCGGACCGTCCATTTCATATATGGGCATGGATCAGACCACAAAGAAGTGGAAACGCATCGAGACCTACGGCGGAAAGCTTGTTGAGAATTGCGTTCAAGCTGTTGCACGCGATTGCCTGGCTCAGGCTATTGAAAACCTCGAGGCAAAGGGCTTGCCGGTCGTATTCCACATCCACGACGAGGTTGTTATAGATTGCCGCGCGGACACTGCAACGCTTGACGATGTCGTAGATATAATGAGCCGACCTATACCGTGGGCGCCTGGCTTACCGCTCAACGCCGACGGTTGGGTCGGGAGATTCTTCAAAAAAGATTAACTGTCGAGGAGAAGACGATATGCAACATGACCGAAAAATAACCATATCTTACGGCGCAAGCAGGCGCGCCACCGTGTGGAATCCGCAGACCCTGCTTGTGTCGGAACTGTGGGAGAAGCTAAAAGTGCCGGCACGAGGCACGGAGAGCCTCGCAGAGTATATGGACCTCAAGAAGGCGCAGCAGGATGATCTGAAAGATGTCGGCGGATTTGTCGGCGGTACGCTGCTCGGCAACCGCCGCAAAGCAAATAATGTTCAAGGCAGGGATGTTGTCACGCTCGACCTCGACAGCATACCCGCGGGGCATAAGGATGACGTGCTGCGCCGTGTGGATGCACTCGGCTGCGGCTATTGCGTGTACAGTACGCGCAAGCATCAGCCGGCGGCGCCGAGACTCAGAGTGCTGTTGCCTTTAGACCGCACAGTGACTGCGGATGAATATGAGCCAATAGCTCGCAAGATGGCGGAGCTTATCGGACTTGAATTCACAGATCCCACGACTTTTGAGCCGAGCCGGCTGATGTATTGGCCGAGCTGCTGTGCGGACAGCGAATATGTCTATCTCGTGGGGGACAAGCCGTTTGCGTCTGCCGACGGCGTGCTTGCCCAATATTCGGACTGGCACGATGTGTCCCTATGGCCGGCTCTGCCGGGACAGCAGGCTTTCACGAAGTTAGCAGTCAAGCAGGGTGACCCCGAAGATAAGCACGGCACTGTGGGTGCTTTTTGCCGCGTTTACGACATCCCACGGGCGATGGATGAACTCATCCCCGGAATATATGAGCCTGTTGACAGCGCTCCCGGACGATATACATACCTCGGAGGCTCTACGACCGGAGGTGCGGTGCTGTATGACGATGGCAAGTTCTTATACAGCCACCACGCCACCGACCCCTGCGGCGGTCGCCTTGTCAATGCTTTCGACCTCGTCCGCCTGCACAAGTACGCTGAGTTGGATGATGAAGCGCAGCCGGGCACTCCGACAAACAGGCTGCCGTCCTATCTCGAGATGTGCAAATATGCCTGCGGTCTGAAAGCCGTTGCGACACTTATGGATCGTGAGCGCTATGAGAGCGCAGTCAAAGACTTCGAGGGCGTCGCAGCGGACAAAGAAGAGGACGCTGTTGACTGGATGACACTACTTGAGAAGAATGTACAGACCGGCGCCATAAAGGGCACGATAGACAATGTGCGTATAGTGCTCGAACACGACCCTCAGCTTGTCGGAAAGTTCGCACTCAACGAGTTTGCCGGGCGCGGAGAGGTGCTTGGGGCGCTCCCTTGGGATAAGCGTGACAAGCGCAGGCTGTGGGACGATAACGACAATGCCGGCTTGTACTGGTACCTCGAAAAGGTCTACAAGATAACAGGCAACGGAAAGATAGACGGTGCGCTTTCGCTCCATTCAAATTCGCACTCGTTCAATGATGTAAAGGATTATTTGCGCGGTCTGATCGGTAAATGGGATAATGTCCCTCGTTTGGATAGTCTCTTCATAGACTACCTCGGCGCAAAGGACACGGCATACAACCGCGCCGTAACCCGCAAGGCGTTCACTGCGGCTGTTGCCCGTGCAATGACGCCCGGATGCAAATATGACAGCATGGTGATTCTGACCGGACCGCAGGGCATAGGAAAGAGTACGCTGCTCGACAAAATGAGCCGCGGATGGTTCAACGACAGTATACGCACCTTTGAGGGCAAAGAGGCATCGGAGCTGTTGCAGGGAGTTTGGCTTGTGGAGGTATCGGAGCTTGATGCTTTCCGCCGTACAGATGTCAGCCGCATTAAGCAGTTTTTGAGCCTTCGGGCGGACAGATTCAGAGCGGCATACGGGAGAAATGTCAAAGAACTGCCGCGCAGTTGTATATTCTTCGGCACGACGAATAACTCCGACTTCCTGCAGGACACCACCGGCAACCGCCGTTTCTGGCCGATAGACACGGGCGAACAGCAGCACCGAAAGAGCGTCTGGAAGGATCTTGACAACGAACGCGATCAGATATGGGCTGAGGCTCTTGTGCGGTGGCAGGCGGGAGAACCGCTGTATCTGTCAGGAGCGATAGAAGAGGCCGCAAAAGCCAAGCAGGAAGAGCACCGCGAGACATCAAGCAGAGAGGGTATTATCCGTGAGTTCCTCGAACGCAGAGTGCCGGAGGATTGGCAGTCGTGGCCAGTCGAGCGGAGGCGGATGTTCTTTGACGATTCTATCTCGGGAAAAGAAAATTTGCATCTTGTGCCGCGAGGCCGTGTGTGCGCACTTGAAGTGTGGTGCGAGGCATTCGGTGGAACGCCAAAAGAAATGAAGAGTGCAGATACGCGAGAAATAAATGCTATCATTGCGGCTACGCCGAAGTGGAAAAAGAGTGAAGTTACTCTGCGATTTGGTAGCTATGGTGTTCAGCGCGGATTCTTACGAAAAGAGATGTAACATTCTGTGTAACAAAGTCGTAACATTCTGTGTAACATACGATTTTTAGACGTTTTTTGATAAAAATGTTACATGTAACAAAATTTTTGAGAAAAGTAGGTTTTTGTTACATTGTTACATCGAATGTTACAGCTGAAGCCATTGAAAACCAAGGCTTTTTAAATATTTGTAACATTGTAACATTTATTACTAAAGATTAGTGAATCAGAGAGTTTGAGAGTAAAAAAACTCTCTAATCCGCCTGATACGCGATGTGTATACGCGCGTACGCGCGGAAATGTTACAAAAGGAGGAAAACAATGCTTGAGAAAGAAATAGAACAGTACTTCTGCAAGGCGGTAAAAACGCGGTTGAGCGGTTGGCCGCTGAAGTTCACAAGCCCCGGCCAAAATGGTATGCCGGATAGGATTGTGCTTCTCCCGGGCGGAAAGATTTATTTTGTGGAGCTTAAAGCCCCCGGCAAAAAGGCACGAAAGCTGCAGGAGCATGTGCATCAGGAGCTGAGCACTCTCGGCTTTCCGGTACGGCTGATTGACAAGAGGGAAGCAGCCGACGATTTCGTAAGAGAGGTGCAGGCAGGTGGAATATAAGCCGCATAACTACCAGGCATACTGCATCGAGCGCATAGTGAATGATGAGGCTGTCGGCTTATTCCTGCGCCCCGGACTCGGCAAAACATCCATAACGCTGTCCGCAATCAACATCCTGAAGTACTATCGTTGGAGCATTTGCAAGGCGCTTGTAATCGCGCCGAAAAAGGTTGCGGAGGGCACGTGGAGCAAGGAAGCGGCGAAGTGGGATCACCTGCAGCATCTGCGCGTAGTTCCTGTTCTTGGATCCAGCGCGAAGCGCATCCGCGCGCTGAATACACCTGCCGACGTATATGTTATCAACAGGGAGAACACAGCCTGGCTGGTTGATTATTACAAGCAGGATTGGCCGTTTGACATGGTGGTGCTTGATGAAAGCACAAGCTTCAAAAACGGCAGCAGCAAAAGATTCAAGGCTTTAAAGCTTGTGCGCAGATTTTTCAAAAAGACGGTACTCCTTACCGGCACGCCGTCATCACGCAGCCTAATGGATTTGTGGGCGCAGATCTGGTTACTTGACCAGGGCGCGCGGCTGGGTAAAAACATCACGCAGTTCAGGACACGATACTTCGATGCCAACACGCACGGCGGGCACTTTACGGACTATAAGCCTAAAAGTGATGCGGAAACAGCAGTTTTGTCCGCTATAAGCGATATTTGCGTCAGCATGAAGGCGGAAGACTATCTCGAATTGCCGGAGTGCATAATCCACGAGATTCCGGTGGTGCTTGATGCAAAAGCTCAAAAGGCGTACCGCGATTTTGAGAAGAACCTGCTGCTGGAAATCAACGAGGGTGTTATAACAGCGAACACGGCAGCTGTGCTGACAGGAAAGCTGCAGCAGTTCTGCGCCGGTGCTATGTATGACGATGACCGCCGGGTGGTACATATTCACGACGCGAAGTTGGAGGCATATCTCGAATTGATTGAGAGCCTGAACGGCGAACCGTGCATCACATTCTACGGCTACCAACACGACCGCGACCGCATACTCGCTGCACTTGAGAAGACCAAACTGCGAGTGCGGGTATACCGTGGTACGGAAGATGAAGACGAATGGAATGCCGGCGGAATTGATGTGCTTCTTGTACATCCGAGCAGCTGCGCATACGGGCTTAATCTTCAGGCGGGCGGCAGGCATATCGTGTGGTTTACGCCGAATTGGAGCTTCGAACTGAACGATCAGGGTAAATGCCGCCTGTGGCGTCAGGGTTCACCGTATGACAAGGTGTATGTCCATTATCTCGTCGTGCAGGGCGGAGTCGATGAGAGTGTTATGGCAGCCATCAGAGACCGGGCAGCCACACACGATACAGTCATGCGCGTACTTAATGCGCGAATACAGAAAGTAAAGGCTGGTGATATCAGTGCCTGAGATGTGTCCGGATGAGCATTGTGTGTTTCTCGTCCAGACCGGCGGAGAAAAGCCGCTGTGCCCGTTTCGGCATTGTCTGAAGCCGGAGATTGAAAAGCACGACAAAACCCGAGAGGAGGCTGTTAAATGACGCTTAAAGAGTTGTCGCAGCTGTACTACCTTGACAAGGAGATAGAGCTTGACCGTGAGAGGCTTGCGGAACTGCGGGCAAATTTGCTCTGTCCGAGGTCGCCGAACTACGACGGTATGCCGCATAGCCCGAACCCTGAGCCTGCGCTTGAACGCTGCATAGCGGAGATAACGGATCTCGAAGCTATAATCCAGGCTAAAATCGAGCAGCGCATATATGAGCGCAGCCGACTTGAGCGCTACATATCGGATATTCCCGACAGCCTGACCCGGCAGATATTCACGCTGCGCTTTATCGAGGGACTGACATGGGAAGATGTGGCGGCAAAGACTGGCGGTAATAACACCGCTAAGAATTGTAGCAATATTTGCTATCGCTATATTCGGCAAAGTTGAGGACAATGAGGAATTCATTTCTGTTAGCATTAGGATGAAGAATGTTACCGATATTCTATTCTTCATTTTTATGTCCCCTTTCACCACGCCTTCCCCGCGGCGTCATAAATAGCGGGGTCTTTGAAATGTAAAAAGCAAAGACGGTGCGAAATCGCGCCGCCTGCATGACTTATTCGTTTTTGATTCGTATGATGATCTCTTTGCGGTCAAGGTCAACGACCTTTTCGAGCTGCACACCGGTTTCGGTAAAGCCGCATTCTCTTGCTTCGGCAGAGCCGATGTTGATAGTGTAGCTTGTGATATGACCGTGGTTTCCGCGCTTCGGGGACAATTTGATTGGTTTTACTGTCATCTTAGACATCCTTTCTTGCGAGAATTATGATTGCGCACACGCCGCATATTGCTGCAAAAACGCTGATGATAATGCCAGGTATGTAACTGACGAATCTCGATATGCACCAAAGCGACATGCTTGCGACGATGAAAATGATTGCAATAACAGTACTTGATTTTTTCATAATCTCTGCATATAATAAGAGCGGAATGTTGAGCGAGATTTTCACTCGCCCACGCCATGTGGGTTTTCCTTCTTTTTTGCAGGTATTGATAAGCTCAATTATAATAGATAATATCCTGCAAATTGAAGTGATCAACTCATAAGTTGACATATGCATTACTCCTTTCATGGGGACTCGCGGGATTCGCTAGATGCTACTAGTTGTGCTCGCTGTACCCCTATTATAGCGTAGAGTAACGCTATGTTTACCAAAAAAATTAAAAAAATTTTTTATTTTTTTACACCCGAAAGGGTGTTTTTTTATTTCAAGTTATTAGGAGGTGAACCCATGACCGACAAGCAAAGGCGGTTTGCAGATGAGTATATCGTCGACTGCAACGCGACAAGAGCATACAAGGCTGCTTATCCACGGATAAAATCGGATGATGCTGCGAGAGCCAATGCGTCAAGGCTGCTAACAAATGCTAATGTTAAAGCCTACATCGAAGCAAAACTCGAAGAGCTGAGCTCGAAAAAGATAGCCGACGCGCAGGAGGTCATGGAGTACCTCACCGCCGTGATGCGCGGAGACAGCACGGCGAGCGTCGTGGTTGTGGAAGGTCAAGGCGACGGCTGCAGTGCGGCAAAGGTGCTGGATAAGCCGCCGGACGAAAAGGAGCGCCTGAAGGCTGCGGAGCTGCTTGGCAAGCGGTTTAGCCTGTTTAAGGATGGAATTGAAGTCTCCGTCAACGCGCCGCAGATTATCGATGATATAGGGGGCGGCTAACATGGCCGTCAGGCTTACTGACATAATCGCGCCGTCGTTTTACGAAGTGCATCGCGATGTGTGTGCTGGGCAGCATACGCACTATGTGCTTAAAGGCGGGCGCGGAAGCACGAAGAGCAGCTATATATCGCTTGAAATTGTCTGCGGCATCATTAAAAACCCTGACGCGCACGCGATCGTGTTCCGCAAAATTGCAGACACGCTGCGGGACAGCGTTTTTGCACAAATGCTGTGGGCTATTGATAAACTGGGCGTGTCGCAGTATTTTAAAGCGACGGTCAGTCCGATGAAAATCACATATCTGCCGAGCGGGCAAACGATTATGTTTCGAGGTCTTGACGATCCGATGAAAGTCAAGTCCATAAAAATCCCGTTCGGCTATTTTCGTTATATCTGGTTCGAGGAATGGAATCAGTTTTCCGGGATGCGGGAAACTGATAACGTGCTGCAGTCGGTCATGCGCGGCGGCAGTAAATTCGATGTTTTTTATTCATACAATCCCCCCGAGTCGTTGCGGGCATGGGTGAATGATGAGGTACGCGTTGAGCGCGCCGACCGCCTGATACATCACAGCACATATTTGACTGTGCCGCAGGATTGGATAGGCGCGCCGCTGCTGTTGGAGGCGGAGCACCTGAAACAGCACTCGCGGGAACGGTATCGGCACGAGTTTCTCGGGGAAGTTACCGGCACGGGCGGCGAGGTATTCCGGAACATCAGTATCCGACCCATCAGTGCCGAAGAGATTGCGCGGTTTGACCGTATCAGGCGCGGCATAGACTGGGGCTATGCGGTTGACCCGTTTGTTTTTATATCATGCAACTATGACAAGCCGCGCAGGCGGCTGTACATATACGACGAGATATACGCGGCGGGCATGAGCAACAGACTGGCCGCCGACCGTATAAAATCTCGCGGAGCTGTCGGCGAAATTATCGCAGACTCCGCCGAACCGAAGTCTATAGCGGATATGTATGAATACGGCCTGAGAGTCAGAGGCGCACGCAAGGGTCCGGACAGCGTGAAGCACGGCATAGAATGGCTGCGCGACCTCGACGAAATAATAATAGATCCCGCCCGCTGTCCAAACGCGGCGCGGGAATTTTCATCGTATGAGCTCGAACGGGATAAGGACGGCAATTATAAGGCGAACTATCCCGATAGAGACAACCACACGATTGACGCCACGCGCTACGCCACAGAGAACGACCAGCAGAATGTGAGGGTAACTTAATGATTAACAATATGGACTTGATAAGAGAAAAGCTCGCGTATCACCATACGGCTACGGACGATGAGATTATCAAAACCGTGCTTAAAAATGCGCGGGAAGACCCGGAGTATCTGGCGGCATGCGAGGGACTCCGATATTATCGCGGTATGCAGGACATTCTGCAGAAAGATTTTCGCGAGACGGTCGTTTACGAAGAAGACGAAAACAGCCCGGCGGGTATAAAGCGCGGCGGTGTTAAGATAATCAATGAAAACAATTCGAATCACCACAATGTGCATAATTTCCATGCGCTGATGGTCGATCAGAAAGTCGCGTACATCCTCGGCAAGCCGCTTTCCGTCTCTGTCGAGGGCGCAAATGACGGAGCGGGCGGTGCAGATGAAAGTCTGAAAGCTTTTGAGGACGCTGTCACCGCAGTGACCTCCGACGAGGCTTTTGTGGACATGCTCCCTGACCTCGCGACAAATGCGTCAAATTGTATCGTCGGATGGCTGCATGTTTATTACTCGGCAGCCGGCAAGCTTTGTTTTGTTGTTATCCCGACGACGGAATGTATTGCCTGCCGCGATATGAGCTATCAGCAGGTGATTACCGACTTTTTCCGCCATTATAAAATAACCGTCGTGCAAAACGGCACAGAGACGGAGCGGGAGCGGGTAGAGTGGTGGACTGCGACAGGGGTAAAACGCTATGTCGAAAACGATGCCGGAGAGTTCGTGCTCGAAAGCAACAGCCCGCATTGGTATAACGAGCAGATAATCAACGACGAGCGCGTTTCGGTTGAGGCGAAGTCGTGGGGAAGAATTCCGTTTGTTCCGCTTTATAACAACTCTGCGCATCAGACCGACCTTTCGCGCATCAAAGGGCTACTTGATGCATATAACCTGATATCTTCTGCGTCGACGAATAATCAGATAGATCTCGTCGAGCTCTACTGGATGATACAGGGATACGGCGGAGAGACTGCAAAAGCGATACAGCAGAAGCTGCAGATAAACAAGGCAGTGTCAATAAGCGATCCGTCAGGCAAGATAAGCGCGGAGCAGGTCACGCTGAATGTCACCGAGCGCCTCGCCTGGCTCGATATGCTGCGCCGGGACATATATCATATCGGACGCGGCATTGATATGAACGATGAAAAGCTCGGCAGCGCGCCGTCAGGCGTCAGTCTGAAATTCCGATACACCCTGCTTGACCTTAAGGCTGACCCGCTTGTCTCAAAGTTAAAGGTCATGCTGAAAGAGCTGTCATGGTTTATTACGCAGGATATCAACCTGAAGAACGGTACCGACTATGACTATACGCTTATAAAATACGATGTCCACAAGTCGATGATAGTCAATGATGCGGAGACGGTGGACATAATCCAGAAGTCGCAAGGGCTTGTGCCTGATAAGATGCTTTTAGCAAAGCACCCGTTTGTTGATGATGTCGCGCAGGCGTATGAAGAGCTGCAGAAGCAGCGCGAGGAAAACGCAAAGATGTTTATCGGCGACGATGACGACAAGGACGATTCCGAAAAGGATGATGAATAATGCGCTCTGATCTCTATTGGGAGGAGCGGGCACTGCAGCGCGAGGAATATGCCCGACGTGCCTCGACACGGGTTATAAAGACAAAAACCGTCAAGTTATACGCCAAGGCGCAGAAAGACCTCGACGCCCGCATAAACCGGATATTTTCGCGTTATGCGGCAAACAGTGAATTGACGCCGGAAGAAGCTCGTCGGATGTTGAACACCAAAGAAGCGGAAGCGGAATTGGAAGCACTGCGCAAAGAGCTCAATAACATAAAAGACCCGGTCATAAAGAGAAAAGCACTTGCTCGTCTCAATGCGCCGGCATACGCCGCGAGGATAAACCGCCTTGAGGCTTTGAAAGCCAATATCGAGACGGAAACGGCATTGCTTGCTGACCGGGAGAAGCGGGAACTCAAGCGGCTGCTTGAAGACGTGAGCGGGGATACATACTATCGCAGCATATATGACACGCAGATCGGCACGGGATTAGGCTTTGAGTTCTCAGCCCTGTCGAAAGGTGCCGTAAACACCATAGTAAATGACCGATGGAAAGGCGCGAATTTTTCCGACCGTATCTGGCAGAACACATCCGCGCTTGTCAACAGCGCATACGGTATTGTGGCGCGTGGAATTATGACGGGAGCGGGTCCGCAGGTAATGGCGCGCCAGCTCGCCGACGCTATGCAGTCCGGAATGTACAGCTCGATGCGGCTGATACGCACCGAGACAAACCGTGTGCACAACGCCGCTGAAAAAGCGGCATACGAAGAGGAAGGCATAACGGAATACAGATTCCTCGCCACCCTTGACGGGCGCACCTGTGATGTCTGCGGCGCTTTGGACGGCAAGACTTTTCCGGTCTCCGAAGCGAAGGAGGGCATAAACTATCCGCCGCTCCATCCGAACGACCGCTGCACTACAACGGCAGTCATAGAGGGACAAAACCGCGCCGAACTCAAACGCCGGGCATTGGATCCCAAGGCCGGGAAAACTGTGCTTATTCCGGCGGAAACGACATATGAAGAGTGGCTTGCGGATAATATAAATCCTCTTACCGGGAAGCTTAAATATTACCCGCCCAAGACTTTGACGCAGGTGTCCTCCTACAACAGAGACCAGTTCGAGCGGTATTCGGCAGTCTTAAAAGAAAATGTGCCGGATTCTCTTGATGAATTCTTAAAAATAAAGTATAATGATCCTGAAAAGTGGAAGACGCTTAAAAGGCAATACCGCTTTGTGAATCAATACAAGATAGATTCAGGCAATTTCTCTACTGATGAAATCTTGCGGTTTGATAAAAAGGTTATTTATGAGAAGCGACTGAAATTTACAAGCGGATTTAAAAGAAGCGGAAACATTGCCGGTGCATATATCGATGATGATTTTGACAATATGTATTATGCGCATAGCGCTATATCCAAAGTGGAAGATAGCAGAGGATATAAAGGAACCGGAAAATTAGTTTTACTTAAAGAAGCTCGCCGCTTTAAATATATAGATGTTCCCAAAATGGACGGAACAATAAGAAAAGAAACCTACAATGATACTGAAGCAAAGCTCTTCGAGTTCTTCGCCGATTTGTATGAAGCGAGCCCTTTTAAAAAGATATGTATGCTTTCCGAACGCGGAATGTGCGATAGCTGTAAAGGGGTAATGCAGCAATTTAAAGAACTATACCCGGATGTTGAGGTAAATGTTATCTCAAACAAAAAGGTTGAAGGAAATGTTTGGAAAGAAAGGATGAGAAAAAGATGAAGTATGACCTTGATTATCAGTGGGCAAAAAATTTTCTTGAAAGCCGTTTAAGCACGGGTATACAGCCGAAAACGGGGGATTTGCTCGAAAACTCATATCTTACAGAATTCGATCAGGATATCCTCGAAGAAGCTGAGCGCCTTAACGCGGTACTTCCGCTGATAAAGTGGGAAGTGGACAACAACGATCTCAGCGAAGCCATGAGCGATGAGCTCTATCTCTACTATGAGGATTTGCTCAAAGGTCGCCTCGACGGAATACTGGACGAGGAAGAAGCCCCGATTATCATAAAAGACCTCACCGAGAGCTATATAAAAGCTTTCGGAAAAGATACTCTTGACGAAGAGGATCAATAATAAATAACAAGCCGCCAAGCGAAAGCGAGGCGGTTTTGTCATATCACAACATAATAATTACAGCGTTTTGCAGTCAAATGCAAAGCGTTGTTTTTATATCCAAATTTATCCGCCACCCGGAGCAAAATGGTGTCGCGCAATATTGGGACTGGCCAAGTAAAAAGGGAGCGCGGGAAAGGACAGACATGGACTGGCTTAAAGACATTTTAGGCGACGCACACACCGAGGACATCGACAAGAAGATAGCGAGCTATATCGGCAAGAACTTTGTTTCAAAAGCAGATTTTCGCGCCGAGTCCGACAAGGTCAAGAACCTTGAGGGTCAGATAGCAGAGCGGGACGGTCAGCTTGAAGAGCTCAAAAAGGTTGATACCGCCGGGCTGCAGGCAACGATTACACAGCTGCAGAACGAGAACAAGCAGGCTAAGGCTAAGTATGACAGCGATATCGCCGCCATGAAGCTTGACTCCGCTATCGATGCCGCTATTACAGCCGCCAAGGGCAAGAACGCAAGAGCGATAAAAGCTTTGATAACGCCCGGCAGCGTGAAGCTCGACAAAGACGGCAAGCTCGAGGGCTTTGACGATCAGCTCAAAGCAATCAGAGAAAGCGACGCCTATCTCTTTGACAAAGTCGAAACCAGACAGAGGGGCGGAGACCCCGACCACGGCGGCGGAGACCCCGAACCGGGCGAAGCCCCCGAAAACTATGCCGATTATGTAAATTGGCGCAAAAATCAGTAAAAACGGAGGATTTAACAAATGTCAAACAAATTTCTGACTCCTCAGATAGTCGCGAACGAGGCTCTTATGGTGCTTGAGAACAATCTCGTTGCTGCCGACCTTGTCCATAAGGACTATTCCAAGGAGTTCGCACACGTCGGTGATACCATCACCATCCGCAAGCCCGCGAAGTTTTGCGCGAAGAACTTCGTCGGCGAGACCGTAGATCAGAACGTGAACGAGGACAGCGTCAAGGTGACCCTCGACCATCTCCGCGATGTCACCGTTCCGGTCACTTCCAAGGAAATGACCCTCGACATCAAGTCATTTTCTGAGCAGATCATCTCTCCCGCGGTGCAGGCCATATCCCAGGCTATCGACAGCGATATTATTGCTGAGGGCATCGCGAATGCCGGCAACACCGTGAGCGGCACCGCGAACGCGACCGACCTCAAGGACATTGCCAACATTGCCAAGGCGTTTGACCTCAAGGGCGTGCCGATACAGCAGCGCAGACTGCTCGTCAACCCGACGCACAAGTATCGCTATCTGACCACGGATAACCTCTCAAAGGTCGCATACGCGGGCAACTCCGACGCCCTGCGTTCGGCGGAGCTCGGCTCTATTTATGGTCTTGACACCTATATGTCGCAAAATGCCCCCGATACCCTCGCGGCAACTGCGGGTACTGCGACCGCTGCAAAGGTCTCCTGCACCGCCGGCGAGACTAAGGTCGCACTCTCGGATGTCACTGCGACGACCGGCACCTTTAAAAAGGGCGACGGCTTTATCCTCGACGGCTATCTTTACAGATTTGCCGCCGATGCAACTGCCGCAAGCGGCGCGGTCGCCGAGGTCGCGATAGATCAGCCTATCCACCGCACTATTGCCTCGGACGCGGCAGTCAAGGTGTATCTCGTCAAAACGACCCACTCCCTCGCGTTCCACCGCAACGGCCTTGCACTCGTCACCCGTCAGCTTGAGCTGCCTATGGGCGCGAATAATGCGGCTATTGCGTCAAGCAGGAACGGTCTTGCTATCAGAGTCGTATATGACTACGACATCAAGCACAAGACCGACCGCGTCAGCTTTGATATCCTGTACGGTGTCAAGACCCTTGACAGCGACATGACCGCAAGGCTGGTGGGCTGATATGACGGAGCAGAACAAGGCCGACCTCATAGCCCGGATGCGCGTGATGTTGGGTAAGGAAATGTCGCTGCCGGCTGCCCGGTATCTGCTGGACAGCGTCGAGTCAAAGGTATTGCGATATACCAAGCGTCGTGAGCTTGTTCCCGGTCTTGATCTGCTTGTGGCAGAGATAGCCGCGCAGCGTTACCGCACGCAGCAGCCGGGCTCTACCGATGCGGCGCAGACCGTTGCAAGCATAACGGACGGCGACCAGAGCGTGAGCTTTAAGCACAGCGACTCAGACCTCGCCACAACGGCGGAACTGAGCGACAGCGAAAAGGTGATGCTCAACGAGTGGAGGAGGCTTTTCTGGTGAAGATTCCCGACGCTTTCAGACGCGCACAGCGCGCCGTATTTCAAGACAAAGCAGTCGAGCACTATAAAGCCGTCAAACAGACGGGAACGCTCGGCAGTGAAACAGTGAAGCCCGCAGAAACGCCTGCGGGCTCTTTTACTGTCAACTTCCGGCTTGTTACCGATGCCATGCGGGCGCAGGAATGGGGGCTGCAGTGCAACAAAGACGCCACCTTTTCAACAACCGATACGCTCGCTGTCGAGAAGGGCGACTATGTGAAATACGGTGGCGCTTATTACCGAATCACCGAGATCCAGCCGCACGACAGCCACACGCTGTATCTTTGCAAGGCGGTGAGCCATGAGCATTGAGGTTAAGGGTCTCGGCGAGCTGGCGAAAAAGCTCGCAAAGCTCGGCGGCACTGATACCGCTATTTCAAACGGCACGCGCGAGGCGGCGCGAATAGTCAACAACAGCGCAAAAGAGTTGTGCCCGGTAGATAACGGTGACTTGCGCGCGTCGCTGTATACCGACTACAAGCGCGAGGGTAGCAAGCATATCGGCAGCGTATTGACCAATGTTGAATACGCCGCCTATGTGGAATTCGGTACGGGTTCTAAAGGTAACGGCACATATACTTATGAGCTCCCGGGCGGGATCCATTACAAGGCGGACAAGTGGCGCGGCAAAATCCCTGGTGTCGGCTGGCGAATGATAAGCGGACAAAAGGCGCAGCCTTATCTCTATCCTGCGCTTATAAACAATCGCGAGGCAATACTCGAGTGCTATAAGCGCGCGATACAGCAGGAAATAAATCGTAAAGGCGGTCAGAAAAATGGTTGATATCGAACAGGTGACTTATGATGTGCTTTCACTCGCCGTACCGGGCGTGAAATGGTCTGCGGAATATCCGCAGAGTTTTGAACGGCACGGTTTGATAAAGCAGATGGATAACTCCGTTAAAATGCCATCCTCTTCGCGTCCGGATCATTTTTCCCGGATCGCCGTGCAGATCCAGGTGTGGATGGCGACGCCGGAGGGCAGGAACGAGGTCGAGAGGCAAGTCGACGATGCAATGCTCCGCCTCGGTCTGCTTCGCGGCTGTCCTAACCACCTTGAGGACGAACAGGAGGACGGTACGGTGTTATACCGCACCGTCCTTCTTTATAACGGAGTCTATGACAACAACACGAAGCGGTTTTACCGCAGTTAATAAGGAGGTAAGTACAAATGGAAGATTATCAGACTTCTATAGGCGTGATTCTGAAAATGGGCGCGAGCGCAGAAGCGGCAGCTGAAGTTCCCGGTCTGCTTGATTTTCCCGATATGCTCGGCGAATCGGACAAAATCGACGTGACCACGATGAAGGACACGCAGAGAAAGTATAAGCCCGGGCTTTCCGACCCCGGGGATATGGCGTTTACTTTCGGCTATGAGGGTATGAAGACCGGCACGAACTGGGCGACCCTCAAGGGAGCTAAGGATGCAGACAAGACCTTTATTCTGCTGTTCCCGGACGGTTCCGGTTTCACATGGACAGGCAGAGTGTCACTTTCGATGCCCGGAAAGGGCGTCGCAGAGGCGCTGACCTTTACTGCAAAAATCACTCCATCGTCGGATATAGAGGAATATACCTCGTCCGGCGGCTAAAGAACACATCGGCGGGGGAAACTCCGCCGAAAATTTAAAATAAGGAGACAACAACTATGCTTACTGCGTGTAATGCACCTTTTTATAGATTGACCGCCGGCGAGAAGGAGTACAAGCTCAAGCTCACGACGGCGACAAAAATCGAAGTGGAAGACCGTATAGGCTGCAGCCTGCTTGAAGCTCTTGACAAGCTGGCATACACCAAGGTCTTTGCAGTGACCCTCTGGGGCGCGCTGCAGAAATACCAGGCGAATATGACGCTCCCCAAGACATATGAGCTCATCGATGCGCTTGAAGCCGAGGGCTTTACCCTCGAGGACAGAGCGGACACATTCCTCGGCATTATGAAGGTGTCCGGTTTTTTTACACCGGAACAGATAGCGGACATGGAGCGGGAGGAGCAGGAGATAGAGTAATCTTCTCCTCGGCGACCGAGTGGGTCGCGGATCTCAAACCTCGCGCTTTTGCGGTCGGGATAACCCCGGACGAATTCTGGAGCATGTCGGCCGGAGAGGTTGAGGACCTTATATCCACAAGGCAAAAGGCGGAAAATGAGCGGCGTAAATGGCAGTTACAGCTGATATGGAATCTCGGGCGGCTTAATTCTTTCGCGTTTAACGACCCGGAAAAATATCCTACGCTTGAAAAGGCGTTCCCGTCAGCTTTCGGCATGCAGCAAACCGGGTGGATGGTAATCAAAGCTCGGATGTCCGCTTATGCCAAATCAAAAAACGCCGCAAGGCACAGGGCAGGTGAGAAAAAATGACAGTTGAAGAACTGCAAGTGCTGATTACAGCAAACACCAAGGACTTTAACGCCAAGATTGATAAGGCGAACAAGAGGCTGGGGTCGCTTGAACAGCAGGCAACACGCACGGGAGCGGGTGTCGGAAAGCTTTTTACAGGCATAAAAACTACCGCTGCCGTTGCGGTCATACGGGAAGTAGTAAGCGAGGTCAAGAAGTTGACGGACGCATATGCGGAAAACGAAGCCGCGCAGATGGGCTTGTCGAGCATATTGACCGCGCAGGGAAAAGACCTGAACGCCGCGAAAGCGTGGCTTAAATCATATACTAAAGACGGCCTTATCCCGATGATGGACGCTTACACCGCGTATAAGAGACTCGCGGCGGCAGGGTATTCCGACGAGCAGACACAGTCCATACTGACTAACCTGAAAGACTCGGCAGCGTTTAACCGTCAGGGCAGTATGACGATGGGCGAAGCCATCAAGAGCGCGGCCGAAGGTATCAAAAACGAAAACAGCATTCTTGTCGACAACGCCGGCGTTACAAAAAACCTGTCCGTTATATGGGATGAATATGCGGCATCGATAGGCAAGACTGCAGCAACGCTGACCGACGCAGAAAAGCGCATAGCCACGACACAGGGCATCATGCGGGAGACGGCATTCCAGACCGGAGATGCCGCGAAATATGCGAACACCCTCGCAGGAGCGCAGGCCGCTTTGAAAGCTCAGACAAAAATGTTGTCGAGCGCGCTCGGGTCAATGTTTGCGCCGGCTTTGCAGCAGTGTATTCCGCAGGTCACGGCGTTGCTTGAAAGATTGACTGCCCTCGCCGAAAAAGCCGGGCAAGTTATGGCTATATTGTTCGGCACGTCGAGTGCAACGAGTCAGACATCATCAAACACATCTAAACTTGCCAACAGCACACAGCAAGTGTCCACAAACCTCGGCAGCGCGGCGAAAAAGGCAAAGGATTATAAGAACGCTTTGCTCGGCATCGATGAAATCAATCGTCTCGGAACGCCGGATACCGGATCTGATAGCGGCAGCGGCGGAAGCAGCACAACGGTATCGAGCGGAGGAAACAATTTTAAGAGCCCATTTTCCAACGCTGACAGCGTTATTGACCCGAAGCTTGCAGAGCGCGCCGAAGAGCTGAAGCAGAAGCTTGAAAAAGTGAAATCCACAGTCTCTGCACTTGAGCCGGTGATAAAGGGAGTTGCAGCCGGCGCGACCGCCGCTTTCGGCGTAAAGGTTCTGAGTAAGTGGTACTCCGGCGCAAAAGGCGTGTGGAATAGCTTTAAGGGGCTGAGAGTTGTCTCTACTTTTACCGAGAGTTTTTCTTGGATAAAGGAGACCGGAGGAAGCACAGCGCAGGCGTTAGGTTATGGATGGAAGAAAGCTGCGGGTGCTGCCAAAGACAGTTTGAAGCAGTTCCGAGCGGGTTTGTCGGCAACTCAAAAAGCCATGATAGGCGCGGCAGGATTCGCGGCATCGCTGGCGATGGCAAAATCTGCTTTTAAGGCATTCGGCGCGGGCGCAGAAGACGCCAAAGCCAAACTGGCGGTTATGGCAGTAGGACTTACTGCCGTTGCAGTGGCTATGTATGCGGCGTTGGGTCCGGCCGGACTGGTCGTCGCGGCAATTGGTGCAATCACGGGAGCTATCATAGGTTTTGAACAGGGCGCAGATGAGCTTGCAGAAAAGACCTACCAATCCTCCGATACCTATAAGGTGTTGTCAGAAAACATCGCATCCTCTGAGGCAATCATCCAAAGAACAAAGGAAAATATGGATGGTCTTAATCAGAAGATAGAGGGATTGAACACCGTCAGTGCGGAGTACGGTGCAGTTAAAATGCTCACCGACGAGATATATCAGCTGAGCGAAAAGTCAAATAAGTCCGCCTATGAAATGGACTTGATGCGCGTCAAGGTCGACACTCTGAATGCTATGAATATCGACGGATTGCATTTGAGTATCGACGAGACCAAAGGCGTAGTTGTGGAGACTAAGGACTCAATTTACGGGGTCATAGAGGCTTTGAAGAAACAGGCCGAAATGGCTGCAATACAAGACATTCTGACTGAATCATACAAAGCCTTTTATCAAGCAACAATTGACAACAAGACGGCGACTGACAATTACAAGGTTGCGTCAGATAGGCTTGCCGAGGCACAAAATAAGTTAAACGAAAAGGCGGCAGAACTTGACAAGAAAAATCAGGGCGTATCAGGTGGCTTTCGTGATGTCGCGAACTGGATATCGCAAAAGCTTAGTCCGGAATATCGAGCTCTTAAAAAAGAAGTCGAACATGCCGAAGACGCTTTGGAACAGTCACGCAAGGCTATTAAGAACACGTCTGCTGCAATGGATGACGCAAGCAAAAAGACGAAGTATTATTCGGATCAGCTCGTCAAGCTTAAAAATAACATCAACAATATAAACGGTGTAAGCTGCGATGTGACAGTAAAAACCCGATCTACCGGGGCACAGCAGTATGCATCCGGCGGATATCCTGATACTGGACAACTCTTTATTGCTCGAGAGAGCGGCCCCGAGATGGTTGGACAAATCGGAGGCAGGACGGCAGTTGCCAACAACAGCCAAATTGTGGACGGTGTTTCTTCGGGTGTTGAGCGCGGTGTTGAAAGAGCTATGGAACGAAGCAATGGCGGAACCGTAACGATTGTCGTTATGAACGAGCGCGGTGATATTGTAAACGAGCTTAGAAATGTCAACATGCGTGCCGGTAAAGTGATCATTCCGATAAACGAAAAAAAGCCCTCTCAATCGAGAGGGCTTTTCCTTTGTAATATTGCGTCAGTCCACTTTTTCACCAAGTGCTCTGGAAATCTGCAAATATTGTCCGTCTTGGACAGTGATATATGCATTGTTGCTGAAGTTATCGTTAGCAACGATATTATCGCCGTAATTGTACGAACTCGACAGCACGGCGTAATAACCGTCGTTTCCCGCCTCAGTGGCAACGAGCTTGTACTCTCCGGCGGGAATATCCTTTCCAATCTTATAAACCCCTTCGAGCACGGCGGAACTGTTGAAGTGCATGTCCGGAGCTTTTTCCGAGGGACACATTTCTGCCCGTGTAATTTCTATGTATTCGCCGTCCTTGACAGTGGCATAAACCCAAGTGTCAAAGTTTTCGTTAAAAATAATCGAATCTCCGGAACTGTCGGACGACACACAGAAATATCCTGAATAATCTTTTTCTGTGGCGATTATCCAGTATTCTCCGGCGGGAATGTCTTTTCCAACCTTGTACATTCCCTCGCCGTAATGGTCATTCGGCAAATCTACTTTGCTGATATTATCTGGAGTAGTGGGGGAGTTGGTGGTTGTAGAATTGCCGCATCCACAGAGCCCAATCAGCATAATACCTGCGATAAGTAAAGCAATAAATTTTTTCATCAGAATTTCTCCCTTTTCTTTTTAATCTATCATATTTCATTTTTTATGTCAAGAAAGAAGGTGAACAGCAGTGGCAACCGCTTTTAATCCCGGCGACAATCCGATAGCTACCGTGGACGGCGTAACTATGCCGGTATATCCGGACTCGGAGGACGGATATAAATGGGAGCTTGAGGACGCTTCGGCCAGCGACGCAGGGCGTACCGAAGATGTCGTCATGCATAAAAAACGTATAGGGCAGACCGATGCGGTAACGCTTAAATTTTCCGGGCTGTCCATAGCGAACGCGAGCAAGATCCTGAAAATGTTCAACCCGGAGTATATAACGGTCAAGTACTTAAATATGCTCGAGGGCGGATATGTAACAAAAGAGTTTTATGTCGGCAACAGAAGTGCGCCGCTGTACAACAGCAGTCTGAATGTTGTTGACAATGTGACCTTTAAAATCGTGGCGCGAAAGGGGTGATGTTATGTATCCAATAACTTCTGCCGGGCTTGCTGCTCTGCGAGAGGATGTGGTGCAGTCCGTCAATATCCTCTGTACGCCTACCAAAGGCACGGCATTTAATATTACCGACAAAGACATTATCGGCGCGGTAACGGTGGACTGGTCAAGTGTCACGGGCAGCAAGCTTGATTTGGGCTCGGCGTGTATGTCAGAGCTGAGTTTTACTCTTGAGAATACCGACGGCACGTTTGACGACAAGGTGTTCGAGGGCGCACAACTGTATGTCACTACAAGCTTTTCAACGGGCTCGACAACGGAGACGGTGCCTATCGGCTATTACACGGTGGACAGCCCTCCGCGCAAGCTCCGGAGCATCAAAATAACGGCTTATGACCGCATGGCGAAGTTTAACCGAGCCTATGATACTGAGCTTGCCTATCCTGCAACGCTGTATCAGATAGTCGCCGATGCCTGCACAAAGTGCGGGGTGTCGCAGAAGCTCCCGACGAACACTTTGCATAGGGGTGTATCGATACCGAAACGCCCGGAGGCGGACAACCTGACCTATCGTCAGGTGCTTGTCTGGGCTGCGGAGCTTATGGGCGTGAGCTTGTATATTGACTATGACGGCAAGCTGACAGGCGGGTGGTATGCGACAAACGCCAAGCACACGGTGATAAAAGCTTCGGATCGTTTTACTTCCGGCAATACCGATTTCGCCGAAAACAGCATCGTGTTTTCCGGTGTACGCATCGTCGGAAACGACGAGAACAAGACTGAATACCTCGCAGGCACAAAGGACTATGCCTTTAACATTGAGGGCAATCTTCTTGCGCAGAGTGATATGAATCTCAGCACACTGGCAACGGAGCTTAAAACCGCACGGTGCAGTCTTACATACACTCCGATGTCCTGCACTACGCACTCGTTTCCGCACCTTAGACCGCTTGATATTATGAAGTTTGAGACGGCGCAGGGGACGAAAAAGGTCGTGCTGACAAATGTCAAGTGGCAGTCACAAAACCGCTGTACTAAGCTCGAGGGCAAGGGCAAAACGGCAACGCAGTCGGGATATGCCACAATGGGCGCGTTTACACCGAAGCAGCAGGCGGTACTCGAGCAGACCCGCGCCCAACAGGCAGCGCAAATCAACGACTACGAACAGGCGACCCTCGCGCTGAACGAGACCATCGCAAACAGCATGGGCTTATATGTCACGTGTAAAGCGGACAGCAACGGCGCGGTTATAACCTATTACCATGACAAGCCTACGCTCGAGGGGAGCAACACTATCTACTGCCGCAACGCCGGCGGTTATGCCTGGACTAATAACGGTTGGAACAACGGATCCCCGAACTGGGAGTACGGTGTATCAAAAGACGGTGACGCGGTTATCCGAAGCATTGCCGCGAACAAAATGTCCGCGAGTTATATCACTACGGATATCCTCTCGTCGCCGACCGGGAAGTTTTCCTTTAACTTGGACACCGGGCACATCGAAGCTTCCGACATCAACATCACTGGCGGCGACATAAACCTTGACGGCGGTAGCCTGTCGATAGAGAGCGATGCATTTAAAACCGACTTGTCGGGCGGATATCTGCAAATGTACTACGCCACAAATATGGCGACGGGTACAAATTACAATTATTTGACTGTTACTGACGCAATGGTGGACAACTACTATTACGCGACATTTGCGTCGCCGTTGCCAAGCATTGATGGGATAAACACAAAAGGCTTTAGATTCGGCGAAAGCGACGAGAACAAAACCGGAATAATACATTGGCAGACCGATTATGCGCTTATCGAAAAGGCAAGAGCGCGGTTTAGACAGTGTGTCGAGGTCAACGAGATAATGACTGTTGACAGTAACGGCGAAAGTATAGGTTTTATATCTCACGCCCCATTCAGGTCAACGGATATAAGTGCGGAAATAGGTGCGACAAACGAAGCGAAAGCGTTTATGCAGCTTGCTAATAACTCAAAAGGCACAATTCCGGCGCGAATCAACATCTACTCAAGCGGTAGCGGCGGAGCGGGCATGAGCCTTGAACTTAAATCCGGTGGCGGGTACACTGGACGACTGTTTGTTGACAACACCGGTTTGTATGCGGAGTTTAACGGCAACGGTATTTACAAAAAACTTGCGTAAGGAGGTAAGTCTAATATGATAAAAACCGAACTCGGAAAAAAACTCGGTACAGCCAAAGAAACGGCAAGGCAGCTTGAACAGGAGACAAAACAGCTGACGAGTCGACTGGAATATGTCCGTACCGAGCTTATCAAACAGCTCGGTAAAATAGAGATGCTCAATGAAATGTTGCAGGAAGAGGAGGCGGTAGACGATGCGGACAACCACGATAACGATTGATTATGCTCACCCGCGCGGTTATGAGATAGGTTACCAGGGCGAGAACAATATTGTAAATCTCGTCTTGCCTGTACCTTCGCATATCGAAGGGGCAGACGGTTACAGAGTGTATTTCGAATCCTCAGCCGGAGAATATTTGCAGACCGAGTTATTAACCCCTGTTGACGGATGTGTGACTGTCACATTGACGAGTGATATCATCCCTGCACCGGGGCAGATAGCCGCGCAGCTGGTGGCTTTTGCGGATGGCGATATCATTGGCAAAGCCCCCGTGATTTATGGCACTGCGTTGTATGCGATACCAAGCGGCAGCACAGAGCAAGTGAGCAAATCGATTGAAGCAGAGATAGCCTTAAATTCCGCAGCCCGCCACACCCACGCTAACAAATTCGTCCTCGACCGCCTGTCAGACGCGGACGGAAAATTGCAGTTTGACGGCAAAGAGATATCGGGCGGCGGTGGCGCAGCAACAGCAGCAGATGTCAACTACGAACTGCCCGAAGAAGTCCAAACAGAATTTCCGTGGGCTGAGATTGAAGAAAATACCGTAAAAGCAGGACTTGACACGGCTATATATTACGCGCTTGCAGGTATGTACGCAAAATATATAGGCGTTACCTTGCAGGGCGCAGCAGGCACGGTTGATGTTAGCTTGCAGAATTTTATCAACAACACATATATTCCGGTTGCCAATAAAGCCCATGAACACGATAACAAGAGCATTTTAGATGAGATAACCGCCGAAAAGGTCAATATATGGGACAACAAACAAGCTAAGCCGTCGCAGGTCACAAGTGGCACAACGATAACACTTGCTGACAATACGGAATATCGCTTGACTGATGTTACAACGCTAACCTTGAACTATCCAGTAGGCGACTTCGAGTGCTGGATACGCTTAACCTTTGCGGCAAGCGGCAATGTCACGGTTACTCTGCCGTCAGGCACAAGGTACATCGGCACTGCGCCGGATTTTAAAAACGGCGAAACATGGGAGCTGAGCTTCAAAGACAAAATTTTGGCGGCGCAGAAGGTCGGTGAGGGCACTTGATAGGACGAAGAAAATTCTTTTCGCGTGCCGCGCGGCATATCGAAGGTCTGCCGGATGACTTCACTCCCGTGAGCTTTTTGCAGTCCTCGGGCAGTCAGTATATCGACACCGGGCGCAAGCTGACGCAGGATTCTGATATCACCATAGATTTCAGCATAGTCGGTGAAATATACAGGGACGCGGGCATATTCGGGTCGCGCCAGAGCGCGTCGAAAAATAATCTTACGCTGTTTCAAAACAAAAATCCGATTGTTTTCTCCGGCGACTTTTCCGAGTATCAAAAGCACCGTTTTTCGGTGGCTTCATCATTGGAACGAACAAAAATCCAAATAAACAAAGCCGGCGTGTGGGTCA